>ULJB01000861.1_pt1 | contig 45533 bp, 38 predicted proteins | sample 1950771 | NCBI WGS metagenome assembly ULJB01 (sample SAMEA4835461, study PRJEB28245) | human gut metagenome | biome: gut microbiome; material: fecal sample | place: Denmark | collected 2008
GTTTTTTCTCAAATGCGGTGCAAAATTAATAGGATATTTTGAAATATGCAATATCTTTGCAGAAAAAAATATCGAAATGGACAAAATAATAGGATTAGGCAACGCTTTGGTCGATGTTTTGGCTACTTTTGAGAGCGATGAGGTCCTTCAGCAGATGGGACTTCCGCGCGGCAGCATGACGCTCATCGACGAAGAACGCCTGCATCTCATTACAGCATATTTCAAGGACTTGAAGACGCACAAGGCGGCCGGAGGCTCGGCGGGCAATGCCATCGGGGCCCTGGCCAGTCTGGGCGCGAGTACGGGATTTGTCGGTAAAATCGGCAACGACGCCTACGGCGATTTCCTGAAGCGGACCCTGAAGCGGAAAGGCATACACGACTGTCTGCTGGTATCCCCTTCTCTGCCCACGGGGGTGGCTTCCACCTTCGTGTCGCGGAACGACGGCGAACGGACCTTTGCCACATACCTCGGGGCGGCCGCCTCGCTGAAGGCCGAGGACCTGTCGCTGGAAGTGTTCAAGGGATACTCCTACTTGTTTGTCGAAGGCTATCTGGTGCAGGACCACGACATGATTCTGCATGCCGTCGAGCTGGCCAAGGAAGCCGGCCTGCAGGTGTGTCTGGACATGGCCAGTTATAATATAGTGGAAGAAGACCGAGACTTCTTCACCTTGCTGCTGACCAAGTATGTGGACATCGTCTTTGCCAACGAAGAGGAGGCCCGTGCGTTCACAGGAAAGGAACCAGACGAAGCACTGGCGGAGTTGTCGCGCCTGTGTAGCATTGCCGTCGTCAAGCTGGGCGCACGGGGCTCGCTGGTGCGCAAGGGTACGCAGACGCTCAGTGTAGAGCCGGTGGCGGTGCGCAAGGTGGCCGACACGACGGGGGCAGGCGACTATTTTGCCGCCGGATTCCTGTACGGACTGGTGTCCGGCTGTTCGCTGGAGAAGTGTGCGCGCATCGCGTCCATCCTTTCCGCGGCAGTCATCCGCGTGGTGGGGGCCGAACTGTCGGCCGCCCGCTGGAAGCAGGTCAGGGAAGAGATAGAGAAATTATAAACCATGAATATAGAATGACAGATACTGATATGAAAAGATTGTGTAAAGTACGTTGGATAGCCCTGTTGCTGCTGGTGGTGGCTGGCGCAGCATTCGTGGGCTTCAAGAACAGTGACGACCGCAGCTTCCGGCTGGCCAAGAACATCGACATCTTCAGCTCGATTGTGAAGGAGCTGGACATGCTCTATGTCGATACCATCGATGCCGACAAGACCATCCGCGAGGGCATCGATGCCATGCTCTACTCGCTCGACCCCTATACGGCCTATTACCCCGAGGACGACCAGAGCGAGCTGGAGCAGATGCTCAAGAACTCGTATGGCGGCATCGGTTCCGTCATCACCTGGAACACGAAGCTGAAGCGCTCCATGATCGGCGAGCCCTACGAAGGCATGCCGGCTGCCAAGGCCGGACTGAAGGCGGGCGACATCCTGATGGCCATCGACGGACAGGACCTGGCCGGGAAGAACAACCAGGAGATCAGCGAGATGCTCCGCGGACAGGCGGGCACCAGCTTCAAGCTGACGGTGCAGCGTCCGGGCGTGGAGAAACCGCTCGACTTCGAGCTGGTGCGCCGTGCCATCGAGCTGCCCATCATACCTTATTATACGAAGCTGGAGAACAACGTGGGCTACATCAACCTCAGTACCTTCTCCGGCAAGCCGGCGCGCGAGTTCAAGCAGGCCTTCCTCGACCTGAAGAAGCAGGGCATCACCTCGCTCGTCATCGACCTGCGCAACAACGGCGGCGGTCTGCTGGACGAGGCAGTGGACATTGCCAACTACTTCCTGCCGCGCGGCAAGACGCTGGTCACCACGCGGGGAAAAATCGCGCAGACCAATCTCTCCTACAAGACCTTGCGCGAGCCCATCGACCTGGACATCCCGCTGGCCGTACTGGTGAACAGCTCGACGGCCTCGGCCTCGGAAATCCTGGCCGGATCGTTGCAGGACCTGGACCGGGCGGTGATTGTCGGTACCCGTACCTATGGCAAGGGACTGGTGCAGACCACCCGCGACCTGCCCTACGGCGGACAGATGAAGATCACAACCTCCAAATACTACATCCCCAGCGGCCGTTGCGTGCAGGCCATCGACTACAAGCACCGCAATGCGGACGGCAGTGTGGGCCGCATCCCCGACAGCCTGACGACCGTCTTCCATACGGCGGCCGGACGCGAGGTGCGCGACGGGGGCGGTGTGACGCCCGACGTGCAGGTGGAGCAGGAGAAGCTGCCCAACATCCTGTTCTATCTGGTGAACGACAACCTGATATTCGACTATGCCACCCAGTATTGCCTGAAGCACAAGACCATTGCCGACGCGCAGCACTTCGAGCTGACCGATGCCGACTATGCCGACTTCAAGGAGATGGTGCGGAAGGCCGACTTCAAGTACGACCAGCAGACGGAGAAGATGTTGAAGAGCCTGAAGGAGATGGCCGAGTTCGAAGGCTACCTGAAAGATGCCTCCGGCGAGTTCGAGGCCTTGGAGAAGAAGCTCCAGCATAACCTGGACCACGACCTGGATTATTTCTCGAAAGACATCAAGAACATGATATCCATCGAGATCCTGAAGCGTTACTATTACCAGAAAGGCAGCATCATCCAGCAGCTGAAGGACGACCCCGACCTGAAGGAAGCGCTGAAGGTGCTGGGCGATACGGACAAGTATCACGCCCTGCTCCGTCCGAAGGCTGCGGCCGACTCGGTGGCAGTGAAGTAGGATTGTACGTAGTCGGACTCCACATGTCGTTTGATGTTACGATCCCAGCATTCTACATAGTTTTCTATGGTACTTTAGTAGAAATCAGTTTTTCTTTTGGATGTGAAAAGATTACTTTTGTTAAAGCACTGTTTTGTTCATTGCAAAGCAGTGCTTTCTTTTGTCGAAAGCAGTGTTTCCCAACAATCGTTTGGGTAGGGGAGGATATACGAAGATGCTTGGTGTAAACATCTACTTGGTGATTGTAAAGAGGGACTTGGCGGATATAACTATGGACTTGGTGAGAGTGAAATGCATCTGTGACCAGAAAAATGGCTGAGGTATGCAACGTTCTCTTGCTTTAAAACGTCTAACCTGTATAATTGCTAACCCTAAAAAGACAACAACCATGAAACAAATGCTTTTCATTTTCAGTTTATTATTCATTGCTTCGCAAACCTATGCACAAAACTGCATCACCGGCAAGGTTGTAGCATCGGATAATGAAGCCATTATTTATCGCATCGGAGTGTCCTACAACGATTCTATCCAAAACATGACAGGAAGTTTCTACGAATCCGACTTTGCTTTTGAAATAGATAGTTTATGCAAAGCATGGATAACGATTGAGTCCGACGGATATGAAAGTATAAAAATAGAAAAGGAACTGCAAGCCGGACAAAACGAAATCGGAGAAATCATTCTCTATAAGAAAGCTGTAGAGTTAGAGGAAGTTGTGGTAAAAGCCGAAGGACCGAGTATTTCACGTGACGGTGGCAACTACCTTATTCAAAACATACACAATTCACAAATAGGCCAAGCGGGTAATTTTTTGGACATGTTAAAGTTTACACCTGGTGTCTTGGTTACCAATGGTACAGACATCACTGTATTAGGGGAGGGAAAACCTGTGATATACATCAACGGACGTGAAGTGAAGAACTTGGAAGAACTTCGTGCTTATCAATCGACCAATGCAAGCAGTATTGAAGTAATACGTCAGCCTGACGCACAGTATGATGCCTCGGTCTCCTGTATCATTCGCATCACCTTACGCGAAACATACAAAGATTACATGGGGTTGAATGTATCAAACGCTACCGAGTTTAAGAACCGTATAAGCAATACAACCAATCTTAATTATCTGGTAAATAAAGGCATTTTTTCGGGTATGGCCTCACTGGGATACGGCCGTATCAATGAACATGCACAGGACTACTCAAAATCCATCATCACTCACACCGATGGAAGCATTTTCGAGAACAATGGCAATAGCGTGAGCCGGAATAAAGGCAATCTGTATAATGTTTTTACAGGCATCAATCTCGACTTGAAACAGAAAGGCAACATAGGCGTACAATATGTAGGCAGTTTTGCCAAACTTGGCACAACCGGTCATAGCCTACAAGACATTTTGGAATCCGGTAATATACACAACAAAGAAAACTGTACAGACCACAGTTCGGACATCGGTCTGCATAGTCTGTCACTCTCTTACGTACATCGGTCAGAAGCCGGAAACACCTTCAGCCTGATAGCCGACTATGCCACAAAGCACACCCGCTCAGAACAACAAACTTCAGAAAACTACCTTTCAGTAGATAATAGAATAAATACTTCCATGAACAATGATGTACGTTACGATATTTATACGATAGCCCCTACCTACAAATTCAAGTTTGCTAAAAACGACAATGAACAAATAGGCATCAACAGTGGCTATATCCGTAACACAGGGGACAACTATATTAACCAAATTCCACAACTAACTTCCCGTCAGGACTATTACTTTGCTCCTTATTACAGTTATAGTCAATCGTGGGATAAATGGTCTGTCAACATTGGATTACGCTATGAATATGAAAAAATTAAAACGACCTTAAAAGGAGAAAACGTATTAGATATGGAACGTACCTACTCTAACTTTTTTCCGAATGTTCGATTAAAATATAAAGCAAGTAAGCACATAAACTTAGATTTATATTACCGAAGAATAGCATCGCGCCCATCATTTAGCGACCTTGACCCTACCGTGAACTATGAAGACGAATATAATTATTCCATGGGAAATCCCAATTTGAAGCCCACGTTTAAAGATAACATAGAGTTGAACTTCAACCTATACAAAGTGGGGCTTTCTCTGCGTTACAGTCAAATAAAGAACATGACGCAATGGGTGACACAAACTCAAGACGGTCAGTCAAACATCTTATTCATGCAGCCTGTCAACATACGGCGCTCACACGAATGGAGATTTACAGCCGACTACTCGTGGAGTAAAAATTGGTTTCGCATGTATCTGGCTGGAGCATTAAAGAAACCATATATAAAGTTTCCTTATCTGGAAGAAACTAAAATCAACGACCGACTTTCTTGCGAATTACAGACACGATTTACCTTCAACCTTTATAAAAGTTTGTCATTCTACACTCATATATCCTATACCAGCCGTGAAGAAAGGGGCATTTCGCTATATGCGGCAAAAACCGTGATTGATGCAGGATTATCAGCTTCTTTTTTCAAAAACAGACTTTACGTAGCTGTTGACGGCAGTGACTTCTTACGGAAAAGTGTCAGTCCAGAGTGGGAAAAAAAGTATCTGAATACCTATCGCTGGCAAAAGAACGAATACGATACACGGGGCGTAAGATTCACTTTACGCTGGACGTTTAATAATATTCAATCCAAATTTATGCCACGCTCAGGAAATATGGAACAAATCTCAAGAACTATGTAGTAATAGACACAAATTCTATCCTTCATTCTTGCCATGTATGGATAAAAATCATGGACCTGACACAACGACACACCCCGGTTTGAGCATGCCTTTGTGTCAGGTCCGCAATGTTTACTGCCAGTCGCCATTCGCTTTGATGAGCTCGATGAGCTTCTCCACCGCCTCTTCTTCGGGAATGTTCTTCTCGATGCATTCCTTCTTCTTGTAGAGACTGATTTTGCCGCGTCCGGCACCTACGTAGCCGTAGTCGGCATCGGCCATCTCGCCCGGGCCGTTGACGATGCAGCCCATGATGCCTATCTTCAACCCCTTCAGGTGCGACGTGGCGGCCTTGATGCGGGCGATAGTGCTCTGCAGGTCGTAGAGCGTGCGTCCGCAGCCGGGGCAGGAGATGTATTCCGTCTTGCTGGTGCGCAGGCGGCCTGCCTGCAGGATGCCGAAGGCGGTGGCGTCCAGCGTGGTGGCGGGGATGCTGCCCTGGTTGTAGAGGAAGATGCCGTCCGTCAGGCCGTCGAAGACGAGGGCGCCCATGTCGGCTGCTGCCTTGATCTGCAGGTCTTCCTTCTCCTCTTCGGCATAGTGCTGGAAGAAGACAACGGGATTGGACAGACCTTCCTGCATCAGCTGGTGGACCAGTGCACGCTGCTCGCCCAGCCGGTTGGGATGGTTGCTCTGCACGATGAGCACAATTTCGGGGTGGTACTTCAAGCAGGCCAGCGCCTCGTCGTTCAGCCCCATGTAGGTGATGAAGAGGAACTTCAGCGCGGCGTTGCTGCTGCTGACGAAGGGCAGTTGGTCGCCCTTGAAGGCGGGCCAGGTATCGGGTTTCCCTTCCCACACGTCGGCATCGACGATGTACTGCACGCCCTTCTGCGGGGTGGCGGGCAGTTGGCGGCCCGTATAGATATAGTCGGGAACAAACTGCGGGTCGGTCGTCAGGTCACCGTCCAGACGGGCGGCAATGACGACGGGCACGTTGTCGCCGCCGATGTTGCGTACGGCTACGGTCTTCCGGCGCGAGGGCGCCAGGTAGTTAAAAGTCGGGACGTTCGGGCCGGGAATGTAGGGGTGGTCTTTGCGGCGCGTCACGTAGTCCACCAGCTTGCGGGCCACAGGAATCTCGGCCTCGGGAGCCTCGCTCAGCGATACGCGGATGGTGTCGCCCAGTCCGTCGGCCAGCAGGGCGCCGATGCCCAGAGCCGACTTGATGCGTCCGTCCTCGCCATCGCCTGCCTCGGTCACGCCCAGGTGCAGGGGGAAGTGCATGCCTTCCTTTTCCATGACAGCCACCAGCAGGCGGACCGTCCGCACCATGACGACCGTGTTCGAGGCCTTGATGGAGATGACCACGTCGGTGAAATGCTCGTCTACGCAGATACGCAGGAACTCCATGCACGATTCTACCATGCCCTCGGGTGTATCACCGTAGCGCGATAGGATGCGGTCGGACAGCGAACCGTGGTTCACGCCGATGCGGATGGCCGTATGGTTCTCCTTGCAGATGTTCAGGAAAGGCACGAAGCGGTCGCATATCTTCTGCAGCTCCTGTGCATACTCCTCGTCGGTGTACTCCAGGTGCTTGAAGGTGCGGGCGGCGTCCACGTAGTTGCCGGGGTTGATGCGCACCTTCTCGGCATAGAGGGCGGCCACGTCGGCCACGTGCGGATTGAAGTGTACGTCGGCCACCAGCGGCGTCAGGTAGCCGTCGCGACGCAGGGCGGCATTGATGTTGCGGAGGTTCTCGGCTTCCTTCACACCCTGTGTCGTGAGCCGCACGTATTCTCCACCCGCATCGGCTATGCGTTTGGCCTGTGCCACGCAGGCGTCCGTGTCCTGGGTGGCGGTGTTGGTCATGCTCTGTATGCGGATGGGGTTGTCGCCTCCCAGCGGAGTGTTTCCGATGTTGACTACAGATGTTTCCCTGCGGGAATAGTTGAATAAATCCATAATAAATGAAGAATTGAGAATGAAGAATTAAGAATTAAGAATGGAGATACGGGGACCGGTTCTTCCTTCCTAATGCTTCATTCTTCATTTTTTAGTTCGTCTTGTACTCGTATTTCACTTCCTTCAGGTCTTCGTTGGCCTTGGTGATTTTCTTCTTCAGGCCTTCCTTGTAGGCGGCGAAGGCTTGTGCCAGTTCGTCGTCGGCCAGTGCCAGCATCTGTACGGCCAGGATGGCGGCATTCATGGCACCGTTGATGGCCACGGTGGCTACAGGGATGCCGGGAGGCATCTGGATGATGGAGTAGAGGGCGTCTACGCCGTCGAGCACGGCACCCTTGACGGGTACGCCGATGACGGGCAGGGTGGTGTTGGCGGCAATGACACCCGGCAGGGCGGCAGCCATTCCTGCGGCGGCGATGATGACCTTGATGCCCCGCTTGCGGGCATTCTTGGCAAACTCTTCTACGGCCTCGGGCGTGCGGTGGGCCGAGAGTGCGTTGATTTCAAACGGAACGTGGAAGTCATTGAGCAGTTGGGCGGCCTTCTCCATAACGGGGAGGTCGGACGTGCTGCCCATGATGATGCTTACGATTGGAGTCATGATGATAAGTGGTTAGTGATAAGTGGTTAGTGGTGAACGGTTAGCGGTTAGTGATTGGTGTCCGTCCGCATGGAATACTAACCGCTCACCACTAACCGTTAACCGCTACGTATCATTCATTGACCAGTGCCTTGTAGGCTTCGGCGTCGAGCAGGCAGTCGAAGTCGGCATCGGCGGCAGGCTTGATCTTGATGAGCCAGCCTTTTCCGTAGGGATCCTGGTTCACCAGTTCGGGCTGGTCGGCCAGATCGGCATTCTGCTCCAGCACTTCGCCGGCTACGGGGATGAAGAGGTCGGAGATGGTCTTCACCACTTCGATGGTGCCGAACGTCTCGCCAGCCTCCAGTGTCTCGCCTTCGGTCTGGATGTCTACGAATACGATGTCGCCCAGCTGTTCCTGTGCATAGTCGGTAATGCCTACATAGGCTACGTCGCCTTCCTGGCGGATCCATTCATGGTCTTTGGTGTACTTTACGTTGCTTGGAAAGTTCATGATTCTTTAGTTTTAGAGGTTAATAATATGATTGTACATTGTATTTTAATAATTGAACAACAATTGTCTGAAGAAGAAGTACAGGCTGTTGGCAATGGGGTGGAGCACCATCAGCGAACAGACGAAGCCCACACCGAAGCCTCCCATGACTTCGCCCAGTGTATGATGCCCCAGGATGATGCGGGCCGTGCCCAGCACGCCGGCCACCAGGATGAAGAGGCAGAGCCACCACACGGGGTTGTAGCCGAACAGGGCACTGAAGGCCACCAGTCCGCCCACCACGGCACCCGCGCCGGCCATGTGTTCGCTCAGCTTCCACTTCAGGTTGACGACGACGCAGATGACCATCATGATGAGGGCGGCCAGGATGATGCCGCTCATGTACCAGGGGATGTTGAGGCGGTTCATCATCATCAGGCAGAAGACGTAGGAGATGATGGTGAGGAAGAAGGGAACGTACCGTTTCTTGCGCTCGCCCAGCTCCTGTGCGCTGAATCCGTTGATCTTCTTGAAGATGAAGATGGTGAGGACCGGCATCATGATGGTGAAGCAATAGACGATGCCCAGCACGATGAGCTTGTACTGGATGGGCATGATGCTCAGGTACGAGAACAGGAAGAGAATCAGAAAAGCCAGGAAGGGAATGGAGAACGGCGTGAATATGGCCGATACCAGGCGGGCTATCCGAATCAATGTCTTGTCTTCTATGAGGTGTACTTCCATCTTTCTTATTTATATAGGTATATTCAAGTTGTCTATTTCCGCAGGCGGGCCACGGGAATGTTCAGTTGCTGGCGGTATTTGGCCACGGTGCGGCGGGCTATCGGGTAGCCCTTGGCGGCCAGCATCTCGGTCAGCTCGTCGTCGGTATAGGGGTTCTTCTTGTCCTCGCTGTCGACACATTCCTTCAGGGCCTTCTTGATTTCGCGTACCGACATCTCTTCGCCGTTTTCCTTCGTATAGCCGTCGCTGAAGAAGAACTTCAGCGGGTAGATGCCGTAGTTGGTCTGCACGTACTTGCTGTTGCTCACGCGCGACACGGTCGAGATGTCGAGCTTGGCCCGCTCGGCCACGTCTTTCAGAATCATGGGGCGGAGCAGCGACTCGTCGCCCTCTTCGAAGAAGGGGCGTTGGAGGTCGATAATGGCCTGCATGGTGGTCAACAGGGTGTTCTGCCGTTGCTTTATGGCATCAATGAAGCCCTGTGCGGCATCCATCTTCTGCTTCAGGAAGAGCATGGCTTCCTTGGATTCCTTTGACTGGTTGGCCTTGTTCTTAGTGTGTTCCTCCACCATCTCCGTGAAGTCGCGGCTGATGCGCAGCTCGGGTACGTTGGGGTTGTTGAGCGAGAGGTGGATGGTGCCGTCGTCCTCGGTGTCGACGATGAAGTCGGGCACAATCTGCTGCATGCTGCGTCCCACGGCTTCGCCCAGCGAGGCACCTGGACGCGGGTTGAGCTTGCACAGCTCCTTGATGGCCAGGTTGAGTTTCTCTTCGTCGATGCCGAGCTTCTGCTGTATCTTGTCCCAATGCTTGCGGGTGAACTCTTCGTAGCATTCGTTGACGATGTCCGTCTCCAGCTTGAGCAGGCTGTCGTCGGCTTTGGGCGGCAGCTGTTCCTTCTTGTGGCGCAGTTGGATGAGGAGGCATTCGCGCAGGTCGCGGGCACCCAGTCCGGCCGGTTCGAAGTCCTGTATCACCCGCAGGGCTTCTTCCAGCTGTTGGGGAGTAGCCTCGATGCCCGAGTAGATGGCCAGTTCGTCACTGATGCTGTCCAGTGGCTTGCGCAGGAAGCCGTCGTCGTCGAGCGAGCCGATGAGGTATTCGGTCAGCTCGCGCTGGTGGGGGCTGAGGTTGCGTTCGCCCAGCTGCTCCTTCAGGGTCTCGTAGAAGGAGGTGGAGTCGGAGAAAGGGATTTCCTCCGCCCGTTCCTCGGGGCTGCGGTTGTTTTCCTGCAGCTTGTAGTCGGGGATATCGTCCTCGTTGAGGTAGTCGCTCAGCGAGTCATAGTCGGTGTTTCCGCCATCCTCTTCGCTGATGTTCGATTCCTCGGCCGTACGGACATCCTCATCCTCTGCATGGTTGTCCTCATGTCCTTCTTCGAGGGCTGGGTTCTCCAGCAGTTCGGCGCGGACGCGGTCTTCCAGCTCCACGGCGGGGAGCTCCAGCAGTTTTACTGCCAGAATTTGTTGGGGCGACAGCGTCTGTATCTGCTGTTGCGCCTGGGTTTGTATCTGTCGGGAGCTTTGTGCCATATCCTTTTCTTGAATGTCAGCGCAAAAATACGGAAAGGTGCGCGCATAGGCAAATGAAAAACGATGTTTTTCGTTTGTTGCTTCGCTCGCCTTTCACAATCTTTTCATAAGATAGGATGCGGCTCGGCATAGTCAAATTGAAAAACTTTGTTTTTCATTTGCCTCTGCTCTCGCCTTTCACTATCTTTGCAATCAATCAACCTTTAAAGCAAGATACGTCATGTTTGCGAAAGAAACTTATGTACAGCGCAGAGCCCAGCTGAAGAAAACTGTGGGCTCGGGTGTCCTGTTGTTCCTGGGGAACGACGAACAGGGACTGAACTACGAGGACAATACATTCCGCTATCGTCAGGATTCTACCTTCCTTTATTATTTCGGTCTTTCGTTTGCCGGCCTTTCGGCCATCATCGACATCGATGAGGATAAGGAAATCATTTTCGGCGACGAACTTTCCATAGATTACATCGTCTGGATGGGTACGCAGCCCACGCTTCGTGAGAAGGCGGCAGCCGTGGGCATTGCCGATACGCGTCCTGCGGCCGACATCGTCAGCTACCTGCACGGGGCCGTACAGCGCGGGCAGAACATCCATTACCTGCCGCCTTACCGTGCCGAGCACAAACTGAAGCTGATGGACTGGCTGGGCCTGCCGCCTGCACACCAGGAAGGTTCCATCCCCTTCATCCGTGCCGTGGTGGCGCAGCGCAACTACAAGACGGCGGAGGAAATCGAAGAAATCGAGAAGGCCTGCAACGTGACGGCCGACATGCACATCGCTGCCATGAAGTTCATCCGTCCCGGCATGTACGAGTACGAAGTGGTGGCCGAGATGAACCACGTGGCTGAGAGCCAGAACTGCGAGCTGTCTTTCTCCACCATCGCCACCATCAACGGGCAGACGTTGCACAACCACTATCACGGTAACAAAATCAAGTCGGGCGACCTCTTCCTCATCGATGCAGGTGCCGAACTGCCTTCGGGCTACTGCGGCGACATGTCGTCCACCATTCCTGTCGACAAGACCTTCACGCCCCGCCAGCGTGCTGTCTACGAGATTCAGAACGCCATGCACCTGGAGAGTGTCAAGGCTCTGCGCCCGGGCATTCCTTATATGGAAGTCTACGACCTGTCGGCCCGTGTCATGGTCGAGGGGCTGAAAGAACTGGGCCTGATGAAGGGCAACGCAGAAGATGCTGTCCGCGAAGGCGCCCACGCCCTGTTCTATCCGCATGGCCTGGGTCACATGATGGGGCTCGACGTACACGACATGGAGAGCCTCGGCGAGCAGTGGGTGGGCTACAACGGCCAGCCCAAGAGTACCCAGTTCGGTCGCAAGAGTCAGCGTCTGGCCATCCCCTTGGAGCCGGGCTTTGTGCATACTGTAGAGCCGGGTATCTACTTCATCCCCGAACTCATCGACCTGTGGCGCGGACAGAAGAAGTTCACGGACTTCATCAACTACGACAAGGTGGAGGAATACCGTCATTTCGGAGGTATTCGTAACGAAGAGGACTACCTTATTACCGCCGACGGTGCCCGTCGTTTGGGCAAGAAGATTCCCCTGACGCCCGACGAGGTGGAAGCCCTGCGTTGATATGTTCCGATAATCTTAAATATTAATTATGACTGCTGCATGAAGACAAACATCTACAGAAACCTGTGCATGGCTGCCCTGCTGGGTGCTTCGATGGCTGCCTACGGCCAGGCTGACGCTGCACGGACGAACCCTTTCCTCACCGAGTACACTACTCCCTACGGCGTGCCGCCCTTTGAGCAGATTACGGTGGCCGACTACCGCGAGGCCTTCCTCAAGGGGATGGAGGAACAGAAGCGGGAAATCGACGCCATCGTGCGCCAGCGTTCTGTGCCCGACTTCGACAATACCATCGCCGCTCTCGACCGTAGCGGCGCGCTGCTCACGCGCGTGTCCCTCGTTTTCGGTGGACAGAACAGTTGCAACACTTCGCCCGAGCTGCAGGCCTTGAGCAAGGAGCTGTCGCCCCTGCTTTCGGCTCACCGCGACGATATCTCGCTCAACGCCGGACTCTTTGCCCGCGTCAAGCAGGTGTACGACAACCGCGAACGCCTGGGGCTGGACAAGGAGCAGACGAAACTGCTCGAAGAAACCTACAAGGACTTTGTGCGCAGCGGAGCCAACCTCAGTGAGGCCGACCAACAGAAATTGCGCGAACTGAACAGCCGTATCGCCCTGCTTCAGCTCACCTTCGGGCAGAACATGCTGCAGGAAACGAATGCCTACAAGCTGGTCATCTACAACGAAGCCGATCTCTCCGGTCTGCCCGCCACGCTGGTGGCATCGGCCGCTGAGACAGCCCGCCAGCAGGGACTGGAGGGCAAGTGGGTGTTTACTCTGCAGAACCCCAGCGTGATGCCTTTCCTGCAATATGCCGACAACCGTGCCCTGCGCGAACAGATCTTCAAGGCGTACACCAACCGCGGCAACAACGGCAATGACGCCGACAACAAGGCCGTGGTGCGCGAACTGCTGGAGGCCCGCCTGGAGAAGGCCCGCCTGATGGGGTACGAAGACTATGCCTCGCTGGCACTGGAGACACGCATGGCCAAGACGCCCGACAAGGTGTATGCCCTGCTCGACCAGATTTGGGAACCGGCGTTGGAGAAGGCCAAGGAAGAGTTGAAAGACATCCAGGCCGAAATCAAGAAGGACGGCAAGAAGTTCAAGGCCGAAGGCTGGGACTGGCGCTACTACTTCGAGAAAGCCAAGAAGGCCAAGTTTGACATCGACGAGAACGAGGTGCGCCCCTATCTGGAGCTGAACCACGTGCGCGAGGGAGCTTTCTATGTGGCTACCCGCCTGTATGGCATCCGTTTCCGCCCGCTCACCTATATGCCGCTACCCCATCCCGAGGCGCAGGTCTTCGAGTGCATCGACAAGGACGGCAAGACGCTGGGAATCATTTATTTCGACTTCTTCCCCCGTGCCAGCAAGCGCGGTGGAGCCTGGTGCGGCAGCTATCGTCCGCAGAGCTACGACCGGCATGGCAGCCGCATCATCCCTGTGGTGACCATTGTGTGCAACTTCACCAAGCCCACCGAAGGCCAGCCCGCCCTGCTCAGTGCCGACGAGGCTACGACCCTCTTCCATGAGTTCGGCCACGGGCTGCACAGCCTCTTCCGCGACGTACACTATGCCGGGGTCAGCGGCGTGCCCCGCGATTTCGTGGAGCTTCCTTCGCAGATCAACGAGCACTGGGCCTTCGAACCCGAAGTGCTGAAATACTATGCCCGTCACTATCAGACAGGTGAGATGATGCCCACCGAACTGGTCAAGAAGCTGGCCAAGAGCGGTAAGTACGGACAGGGCTTCGCCACGGTGGAATACCTGGCCGCCTCGTATCTCGACATGGACTTCCACACCTTGAAATCCATCCCCGATGATATGGACGTGATGGCCTTCGAAGCCAAGACACAGGGCAAGCGCAAGCTGCTGAAGCAGATTCCTTCGCGCTACCGCACCACCTACTTCAACCACACGATGGGCGGCGGCTATACGGCAGGTTACTACAGCTACATCTGGGCCGAGGTACTGGATTGTGATGCCTACGGTGCCTTTACCGAAAGCGGCAACATCTTCAACCCCGAACTGGCCGACTGCTTCCGCCGCTATATTCTGACGCCCGGCGGCATCGACGACGCCATGGACATGTACAAGAACTACCGAGGCCAGGAACCCGACGTGAAGTGGCTGCTGATCAACCGCGGTCTGTATCAGGCAAAGAAGTGAAAAGGTGAACGGAAAACAGTCTTTTATCCGAAACAAACCAATGGAACAACAGACGCAACAGATACAGAAACATGCGCGGGTCGATGTGGCCGACGTGCTGCGCGGATTGGCGGTGATGGGCATCATCCTGCTGCATTCGATCGAGCACTTCAACTTCTACTCCTTCCCCGACGAAGCCGGGCGAAGTGCCTGGCTGGCCTTCACGGACCGTGCCGTGTGGGACGGCCTCTTCTTCCTGCTGGGCGGCAAGGCATATGCCGTGTTTGCCCTGCTCTTCGGCTTCAGCTACTTCATCCAGTACGACAACCAGCGGCTGCGCGGGCGCGACTTCCGCCTGCGTTTCTGCTGGAGGCTGGTGCTGCTGTTCCTCATCGGCAACCTGAACGCTTCGTTCTTCACGGCCGAGGTACTGGTGCTTTATTCACTGGTGGGCTTCATTCTGCCGCTGGTGTGCCGCCTGCGCGACAAGTGGATTTTCGTTCTGGCCTGTGTGCTGCTCATCCAGCCGTTGCCGCTCTACTACGTTGTCCGTGCGGCCCTGGACCCGGCGTTCGTGACGCCTGCCTTGCCTACGGGCAGCCTGTGGGCCGCTACGTTCGAGGCGCAAAGTCATGGTACTTTCCTCGACACCCTGCGTGTCAACCTGTGGGAGGGGCAGTTGGTCAGTCTGGCTTGGGCATGGGACAACGGACGTGTGTTCCAGACGGCGGCCCTCTTCCTTTTCGGCTACCTGGTAGGCCGTCGGGGCTTGTTCCTGAAGGACAACTTGAAGTTCTGGAACAAGGTGCTGTGTGGTTCGCTGGTGGCTTTCTTCCCGCTTTACGGCCTGGGCAACATGCTGCCGGACTTTGTGGAGAATCCTTCGGTGCGCACGCCGCTGCTGCTTGTGGTATCCTCGCTCTATAAGTTTGCCTTCATGCTGCTGCTTGTATCCGCTGTGCTCAACGGCTACTACCGCACCCGCCTGCGTGAACGTCTGAACATCCTTATTCCCTATGGCCGCATGAGTCTGACCAATTACATCACGCAGAGCATCATCGGCTCCATGTTGTTCTACAACTGGGGGTTCGGCCTGCACGACAACCTGGGTATCACGGCCAGTGTGCTGGTCGGTGCCCTGATCTTCGTGGTACAGCTGGCCTTCTGCCGTTGGTGGATGCGCCGTCACAGCCACGGTCCGATGGAGTATCTGTGGAAGCGGGCCACGTGGTTGAAGTAGTGGCCCGCGTTATCTATGCGCTTATGCGTGCAGCTCCAGCACGAAGCGTGCGCCTTTCGTATAGCTTTCGTCCAGCGTCAGGTTGCCGTTCATGCGGATGGCAATGAGGGCACAGATGGGCAATCCCAGTCCGTCGCCTTGCGTCAGGTCCTTGATTTCACTGAAAGGCTTGAAGAGGTTCCCGCGTTGTTCCTCGGGGATGCCGCAGCCGGTATCCGTTACGATGAACTGGTGCGTGTGCGCGCCGCGTTTCTTGAAGTCGAGGGTGATTTTTCCACCTTCCGGCGTGTGGACAACGGCATTCTCCAGCAGATGCAGCAAGATCCGTTCCAGTTGCTCGGGACAGATTTTGATGCCCAGTTTCGGGGCATTGACCGTCAGCGTAAGGTCTTTCTTGTGGGTTTGCTGTATCTTGTCCATCACTCCTTCGCAGAAAGTGTTGACATTCTTTTCCTCAGTTTCATAGGGCTCGGACAGCGACTGCTCCAGGTCGGACAGTTCCTGAATGTGCTGGGCGAAGGTGCGCAGGGCTTGTACACCCGGCTGGCGGTCGTCCAGTGTGGCCAGTGTCGGCTCCATCTGTGCCGAGATGTTCTGGATGAACTGTGTCTTCAGTGCGTTATGCTCGTTGGCGATGTTGATCGCCTTCTTCTGCTTGCGTGTCAGCAGGATGAAGCGGAGCAGGATGACGACGGCGACTACCAGGGCAGCCGCTAAGATAACAGACAGGATGCAGAGACCGACAATGAGGCATTGCTTGGCAGAGATTGAGCTGTCTTTTTCGTCGATGGTCTGCAGGCTTGTGTCGTATTGCTGCTTCAGGGAGTCGTACTTGCTTTGCGCTTCGGCAGCCTGTATGCGGCTGCTCTCGCTGATGAGCTGGCGGACGGTGGCGTCTCCCTTGTCGTTTTGGCGTAGTGTGTAGAAGTAGGCGGCTTTGGTGTAGAGCAGGTCGGTACCCAGGGAGTCGCTGGCAGCTTTCTTGGCCGATTCTTCCAGCAGATCCAGTTGTGTTTTGGCGTTGCCGGTCTTGCCGATGTTCAGATACATGCGCATCCGTTCCTTAATGATGGGGTAGCGCAGGGCGGGCAGTTGTTTGCCGGCTTTCTTTTCACCGTCGGTCACGGTCTGGTCGGCACGTCCGAGCAGTTCGAAGGCCTCCTTGTAGTAGTTCTCGCGGTAGTAAAGGGCACAGGCTTTGACGTTGCAGGCAACGGACTGTTCGTATTTGCCTTCGGAGGCAAAGGCGTTGTAGGCTTGCAGGAAGAGGTAGCGTGCCTTGATGTACGACTGGCTGTCCAGGCTTTCCTGAGCCTGCTTCATCAGGTCGGCCGCACGGTCTTGTGCATGGCTGTGGCTGCATAGACAAAAGACGGCCAAAAGTCCAATCAGAAAATACTTTTTCATATTGATGTTGCTTTGTTTGGTGCAAAGGTAAGCAAAATCGTCTATTCTGTATAAAAATGTCGGGAAAAGATGAACTTCCCTTCTTCTTAATCTTTTAATATTTGAAGCTGCTTCCTCCCAGGAATTCCCTCAACAGCGAGGTGGGCGGAATTTCCTTGTCCTGTACAGGGGTGAAGTACTTGATGAACTTCAGGAGGCGGTAGGCTTCGGAATATTCGGGACAGTTGCGCGGCACGCTGTTCAGTATCGGTTCGACATGGCAGCGCAGTACGGCCAGTTCGAACAGCAGGGCTGAATTGAACATGACGTCGGCGTTCTCCTGGTAGGGGAAAATCCATTTCTCTTCGCCTGCCCGTACGCTGGGCCAGCGGGAGATGGTCTCCTGGGCCGAATAGCCGCGGTAGTTGAAGTCGCGGATGATGCGGCGTATCAGTCGGTTGTCTGTGGTAGGTATCCAGTTGTGGTCGTCCAGCGAAATGGTAGTGAGGGCCGAGACGTAAATCTTGTATTTGTTTTCGGCCGGAATCTGGGGTGTCAGTTCGGGGTTCAGGGCATGGATGCCTTCCAGGATGAGGATGGTATGCTCATCGATGCGCAGCTTGTCGCCCTTGAACTCTTTCCTGCCGGTGGTGAAGTTGAAACGGGGCAATTCCACCTCCTCGCCGTGCAGCAGGGCCTGGAGCTGTTCGTTGAACAGCTTGAGGTCGAGGGCGTAGAGCGATTCGTAGTCGTAGTTGCCCTTCTCGTCACGTGGGGTCTGTTCGCGGTCCACGAAGTAGTTGTCCAGCGAGATGGGATAGGGGTGCAGCCCGTTGGTCATCAGCTGTACGCTGAGGCGTTTGCTGAAGGTAGTCTTGCCCGAGGACGACGGTCCCGAGATGAGTACCAGCTGTGCGCGGGTGCCGTTCTGTGTCCGCTGGAAGATGTCGTCGGCAATCTGTGCAATCTTCTTTTCCTGCAGGGCTTCGGCCACGTTGATGAGGTCGGTGGCATGTCCGTCCAGGCAGGCCTGGTTGAAGTCGCCCACGTTGCTCAGGCCCATGATGTGGTTCCAGCGCAGGTGCTCTTTGAAGACGTCGAGCATCTTTTCCTGCTTGACCACGTCTTCCAGCACGTTGGGGTTCTCTTTGTTGGGGATGCGCAGCAGCAGGCCGTCGTAGTATTTCACGATGTCGAACAGCTTGATGAAGCCGGTGCTGGGTAGCAGGTTGCCATAGTAGTAATCCACCGTGTCGCCCAGCGTATAATAATAGGTATAGAGCGAGCCCGATGTCTCCAGCAGCTTCACCTTGTCGTCCATGCCCCGTTCGCTGAACACGCGGACGGCTTCGGTCGTATGGCACTCGGTGCGGTGGAAGGGAATGTTCTCGTCGATGATTTCCTGCATGCGCTTCTTAATGGCCTGCACGTCTTCCAGTTCGATGGGGCGGCCGATGCGCAGGTTGCAGAAGTAGCCCTTGGACACGGGGTGCTCCACGTAGAGCTTGCCTTGGGGAAACAGCTCGCTGACAGCCTTGTAGAGAATGAAGCAGAGCGAACGGACATAGGTGCGCATGCCCGACGGGTCGCGCACGTCGAGAAACTCGACATCCTTGTTGTTGTACACCAGGAAGCTGAGGCCTTCGGAACGGTTGTTGACCTTGGCACTGACCACCTGATAAGGAAAATTAAGGTTAAGACCGGAATAAATATCCAAAAGTGAGCTTCCGATAGGGAAATCTTTATAAATATTATTATTTTTGCAACAGATTTGTAACATGTGTTTCATGAGCTTTCTTTTTTGGGTTTAGACGGCATTAAAGATAGTCGGAATAACAGATGGAGCAAAGAAACCCCTTAAATAATTAAAGATGGAGTATTCTTTTTATGATTTTTTAAAGCTACTCGGCTCCTTGGCTCTTTTCCTTTATGGAATGAAGGTGATGAGTGAAGGCCTTCAGAAGTTTGCCGGCGACCGGCTCAGGAAAATTCTGACAGCGATGACCACCAATCGGGTGACGGGCGTATTGACCGGTGTACTGATTACCGCCCTGGTGCAGTCCTCTTCCGCAACGACCGTCATGGTGGTGAGTTTCGTGAATGCGGGGCTGCTGACCCTCTCCCAATCCATCGGCGTCATCATGGGTGCCAATATCGGTACGACGGTCACGGCATGGATTATCTCCGCTTTGGGCTTCAAGGTCGACATTGCCGCCTTCGCCCTTCCGCTGCTGGCCTTCGGCATTCCTCTCCTCTTTTCCCAAAAAAGTAACCGCAAGTCTCTCGGCGAGTTCATTTTCGGCTTCTCCTTCCTGTTCATGGGACTCTCCTACTTGAAAAACAACGCTCCCGACCTGAGCCAAAACCCCGACATGCTGGCCTTCGTACAGAACTATACGGACATGGGCTTCCTGTCCATCCTGCTTTTTGTCTTTATCGGTACCATCCTGACCATGATTGTGCAGGCTTCGGCCGCCACGATGGCCATCACGCTGATTATGTGTGCCAACGGCTGGATCAGCTTTGAGCTGGGTGCCGCTCTGGTGCTGGGCGAGAACATCGGTACCACGATTACGGCCAACCTGGCAGCGCTGACGGGAAACACGCAGGCCCGACGGGCGGCGTTGGCCCACCTGGCCTTCAATGTCTTCGGTGTCATCTGGGTGCTCTGCCTGTTTGTGCCCTTCACGGAGGCTGTGTCCTGGTTTGTCGAGAACGTGATGGGCTCTACCGATCCGGCTGTGGCCGTTTCGTTCAAGCTTTCCGCCTTCCACACGGCTTTCAATATCTGCAACGTCTTGATCTTGATTTGGTTCGTTCCCTTCATCGAGCGCACCGTCTGTGCCATCATCCCGCTCAAGGAGCAGGACGAGGAATATCGTCTGCGCTACATCTCGGGCGGTATGCTCTCTACGGCCGAACTTTCCATCCTGCAGGCCAGTAAGGAAATCCATCTTTTTGCCGAGCGTACGCACCGCATGTTCGGCATGGTGCGCGACCTGCTTCACACGGAGAAGGACGATGACTTCAACCGCGTGTTCAGCCGGGTGGAGAAGTACGAGAATATCAGCGACAGCATGGAGCTGGAGATTGCCAACTACCTGAACAAGGTGTCCGAAGGCCGTCTGAGCTCGGAAAGTAAGCTGCAGATACGCGGCATGCTTCGCGAGGTGACCGAGATAGAGAGTATCGGTGACAGCTGTTACAACCTGGCGCGTACGATGAGCCGCAAGCGGCAGGCCAACGAGGACTTTACCGAGAAACAGTACGACCACATCCATTGCATGATGAAGCTGACGGACGAGGCGCTCTCGCAGATGATTTCGGTCGTGGAACGCATGGATCATCATCCGGAAGACGTGAACAAGTCCTATAACCTGGAGAACGAAATCAACAACTACCGCAACCAGTTGAAGAACCAGAACATCATCGATGTGAACAATAAGGAATACAGCTATCAGATGGGCGTCTACTACATGGACATCATCGCCGAATGCGAAAAGCTGGGCGACTACGTGGTGAATGTGGTGGAGGCCAGCTGCGACATCAAAGAAAAGAAGGCTTCGTAATCACGAAGCCTTCCCCTTGTCTCTTTGGATCAGTGAGTCACCTCAAAGTCCTCTTTGCCTACGCCACAGAGGGGGCATACCCAGTCGTCGGGCAGGTCTTCGAAGGCAGTGCCGGGCTGGATGCCGTTTTCGGGGTCGCCCAACTCGGGGTCGTAGATGTATTCACATACGGTGCAGATGTATTTGTCCATACTTTTTTCGTTTTTAAGGGTGGATGATTGTTTTCTGTTTCTCTCTGTAAAATAAACACGGATGAGGCCCGAATTGTTCATGCGGACCTGCCCCTTCTCTTTCCTAAAAAGATTTAATACTGCTTAACTGTCTGAATTATTGTTGTATTTTTGTGCTCAGTTAATTTAAACATGAACAATCTGCATGAGCGCAATGAAAGAAAATGCCAATCATGTCGGGCTGACCGACGAAGAGGTGCGCCGAAGTCGTGCCGAACATGGGGTGAACCTGTTGACTCCGCCCAAACGTCCCTCCCTTTTCAAACTCTATTTGGAGAAATTCCAGGACCCCGTGGTCAAGGTACTGCTGGTGGCCGCCCTGTTTTCACTGATTATTTCGATTGTCGAGAACGAATACGCCGAAACCATCGGCATCATCGCCGCCATCCTGCTGGCTACGGGTATCGGCTTCTTCTTTGAATACGATGCCAACAAGAAGTTCGACCTGCTGAATGCCGTCAATGAAGAGACGCTGGTCAAGGTAATCCGCAACGGGCATGTACAGGAAGTGCCCCGCAAGGATGTGGTGGTGGGCGATGTCGTTATTCTGGAGACGGGCGAGGAGATGCCGGCCGACGGCACGTTGCTCGAGGCTGTTTCGTTGCAGGTAAACGAGTCCAATCTGACCGGCGAACCGGTGGTTTCCAAAACGACCGTTGAGGCCGATTTCGACGAAGAGGCCACGTATGCCTCCAACCGTGTGTTGCGCGGCACGACCGTGGTCGACGGCCACGGCATGATGCGTGTCGAGGCTGTGGGCGATGCGACCGAGATTGGTAAGGTGGCCCGTCAGAGTACGGAGCAGACCACCGAGCCTACACCTCTTAATATACAGCTCACCAAGCTGGCCAACCTGATCGGAAAGATCGGCTTTACCGCTGCCGGACTGGCCTTCGTCATCTTCTTTGTGAAAGATGTCATCCTCTTCTACGACTTTTCTTCCTTCCATACCTTTGCCGACTGGCTGCCCGCCCTGCAGGCCACGCTGAAGTATTTCATGATGGCCGTCACGCTGATTGTGGTGGCCGTGCCCGAGGGCCTGCCCATGAGCGTCACCCTGAGCCTGGCGCTGAACATGCGCCGCATGCTCTCCACCAACAACCTGGTGCGCAAGATGCATGCCTGCGAGACGATGGGTGCCATCACCGTCATCTGCACCGACAAGACGGGTACGCTGACGCAGAACCAGATGCAGGTGTACGAGCCCAGCTTCTACGGACTGAAGAACCGGGGCGAGCTGGCCGACGACGAGCTGAGCCGCGTGGTGAAGGAAGGCATCAGTGCCAACTCTACCGCCTTCCTCGAAGAAGCCGCGCCCGACGGCAAGGTGAAGGGGGTGGGCAATCCCACCGAAGTGGCCCTGCTCCTGTGGCTCAACAAGCAGGGACAGGACTACCTGAAGCTGCGTGAGGCGGCGCAGGTGGTAGACCAGCTGACCTTCTCGACCGAACGCAAGTACATGGCTACGCTGGTGCAGTCTCCGTTGCTGAACAGGAAAGTGCTCTACGTGAAGGGTGCTCCCGAGATTGTGCTGGGCAAGTGCAAGGACGTGGTGCTGGACGGCAAGCGCACCGATGCCGCCGCCTACCGTTCCACGGTCGACGCCCAGCTGCTGGGCTATCAGAACATGGCCATGCGTACCCTGGGCTTTGCCTATAAGGTGGTGGCCGACGACGATACGCGCGACTGCGCTTCGCTGGTGGCCGACGGCGACCTGTCGTTTGTGGGCGTGGTAGCCATCAGCGACCCCATCCGTCCCGATGTGCCTGCCGCCGTGCAGAAGTGCCAGTCGGCCGGCATTGCCGTGAAGATCGTGACGGGCGACACGCCGGGTACCGCTACCGAGATTGCCCGCCAGATAGGCCTGTGGAAGCCCGAAGACACCGAACGCAACCGTATCACCGGTGCCGACTTTGCCGCCCTGACCGACGAGGAGGCTCTCGACCGGGTACTGGACCTGAAGATTATGTCGCGCGCCCGTCCCACGGACAAGCAGCGCCTCGTGCAGCTGCTCCAGCAGAAAGGGGCCGTCGTAGCCGTGACGGGCGACGGTACGAACGACGCACCTGCCCTGAACCATGCCCAGGTGGGCCTCTCCATGGGTACGGGTACGTCCGTGGCCAAGGAAGCCAGCGACATCACCCTGCTGGACGACTCGTTCAACAGCATCGGCACCGCCGTCATGTGGGGCCGTTCGCTCTACAAGAACATCCAGCGTTTCATCGTCTTCCAGCTCACCATCAACTTCGTGGCCCTCTTCATCGTGCTGCTGGGTTCGCTGGTAGGCACCGACCTGCCCCTCACCGTGACGCAGATGCTGTGGGTGAACCTCATCATGGACACCTTTGCCGCCCTGGCACTGGCCTCCATTCCGCCCAGCGAGAGCGTGATGAAGGAGAGGCCCCGCAAGCCGACCGACTTCATCATCACCCGGTCCATGCAGCGGATGATATTCGGCGTGGGCCTGGCCTTTGCCTGCGTGCTGATGGGCATGCTGCTCTATTTCGAAGGGAACGGCATGACGGTGCGCGAGCTGACCATCTTCTTCACCTTCTTCGTGATGCTCCAGTTCTGGAACCTCTTCAATGCCCGTGTGTTCGGCACGACCGATTCGGCCTTCAAGGGCATCTCCAAGTCCTACGGCATGGAGTTCATCGTGCTGGCCATCCTGGTGGGACAGTTCCTCATCGTGCAGTTTGGCGGGGCCGTGTTCCGCACCGAGCCGCTCGACGGGCAGACGTGGCTGCTGATTGTGGCTTCCTCGTCGCTGGTACTCTGGGTAGGCGAGCTGGTGCGTTGGGTGCAGCGTTTGCGGAAGAAATAACGAACAACAAATGTAAGAATGATGGATTTACAAGGAATAGATACGTTGATTGTAGACTTTGGCGGTGTGCTCATCGACCTCGACCGTCAGCGATGCCTCGACCGCTTCAACGCGCTGGGCATTCCCAACGTGCAGGCCATACTCGACGTGTGCCACCAGCAGGGCTTCTTCCTGCTCCACGAGAAGGGACTGATTACCGATGCGGAGTTTCGCGACAACATCCGGAAGATGGCGGGCGTCTCCGTGACCGACGCCCAGATAGACGATGCCTGGAACAGTTTCCTGGTGGGCATTCCTGAGTATAAGCTCGACCTGCTGCTGGAGCTCCGCCGCCGCTACAAGGTCTATCTGCTGAGCAACACCAACGACATCCACTGGCAGTGGTCGCTCCGCCATGCCTTCTCCTGTAACGGCCATCGGGTGGACGACTTCTTCGACCGCATCTTCCTTTCCTACCGGATGAAGCTGGCCAAGCCCGACGTGGCTATCTTCCGGCAAGTGCTGGCCGAAACGGGAGCCGATCCGTCCCGTTCGCTGTTCCTTGACGATGCCGAGGGCAACTGCCGTGCGGCCGAAACCTTGGGTATCCGAACCTACATGCCGAAGGCACACGAAGACTGGAGTCACCTGTTCAAAAACTGAGAAAGACTGTGCAGCAGATTTCCGATATACCCGTATGCGATATTCGTCCCAGCGTGGCCACCATCGGCTTCTTCGACGGCGTGCACCGCGGCCACCGTTACCTGCTCGGTCAGGTACAGGCTGCGGCGGCGCAGCGTGGGCTGGCCTCGACGGTCATCACCTTTCCCGTCCATCCGCGCAGCGTGATGCAGCCCGACTTCCGGGCCGAGCTGCTGACTACCTGCTCCGAGAAGCTGGCGTTGCTCGACGGGCTGGGGCTGGACTGTTGCCTGCTGCTCGACTTCACGCCCGCCCTGGCCGCCCTGTCCGCCCGTCAGTTCATGGAGCTGCTGGCCGGACGCTACAACATCCGTGTGCTCTTCATCGGCTACGACCACCGTTTCGGGCACGACCGTCGCGAGGGTTTCGACGACTACGTGCGCTATGGCCGCGAGTTGGGCATCGAGGTGCTGCCGGGCGAAGCCTGCCTGCCTTCGTCGCTGGGCATCTCGGGTGAGGTCGGTGAAGACTTGCGCATCGGCTCGTCCAGCATCCGCCGCCTGCTCCACGAGGGCGATGTGGCCCGTGCGGCCGATTACCTGGGCTACCGTTACTTCTTGAATGGTACGGTAGGGAGCGGTTTTCAGGTGGGCCACAAGCTGGGCTACCCGACGGCCAACCTCGAAGTGGACGACCCCTGCAAGCTCATTCCTGCCCGCGGCGTCTATGCCGTCGAGGTACTTGTGGACGGGCATTCTTACGGCGGCATGCTGAACATCGGCTGCCGTCCTACGCTGGACAACGGCACCAACCGCACCATCGAGGTGCATATCTTCGACTTCGATGCCGACATCTACCACCATCCCCTGCGCCTCACCTTCGTGCAGCGCATCCGCCCCGAGCGGAAGTTCGACTCGCTCGACGAGCTGGCCGCACAGCTTCACCGCGATGCCGCCGAGGCGCGTGCCTTGCTTTCCCTTTCCCGCTGACGTTTCAGAGAGTGTTTTGTGGCGTTGTCACACGGTGCTTCGTGAGGGTCCGACACAGTGCTTCGTCAGGTCGTCATGCAGTGCTTCCTGAGGGTGTCACGCAGTGCTTCGTCTCACCCTCATGCAGTGCTTCGTCAGAGTGGCAGGCATTGGATTTATCGTTTTTCGATAAATTTTTATCGTTTTCTTTGGTGGTATCAGAAAAACATTCTTTCTTTGCATATCGAAAAACGATAAATATTCATTGAAAAACAGAAATTGTATCCTTAAAAAGATTTGAATTATGAAAGCAGTTAGCATGTGCATTACGGTTCTGGTTATGTTGTTCACCATATTGGTGGCGTTTGTCAGCGGTCTGATAGCCGGTGTTTGATAACGCATGAAGGAGGAAAACGTCATGAAGACCGTTGTCAAGTTGATTCTGATCTATTATCTGTTGCAGATATTGGGCTCGCTGGTAGCCGCACCCTGCGTGATGCTGTGGCAGTTTGCTGCGACGGGTACGCTCGATGTAGCTGCGGCGCAGGCCCAGGTGGCGGCTCCGGCCATGTTGCTGGGCTTTGTGTTCATCGCCGTCTTCGTGTGGAAGGCCGGTTATCTGACGGACCTGCGCCGGATGTTCTCGCCTGTCTCTGCGGGCTGGACGGTTGGCGCCGTGCTGGCGGGCGTTTCGCTCATTGTGTGGGCCGACTTCCTGGTGGCCCGTCTGACGTTTCTGCCCGACTGGCTGGAGGAGACGTTCCAGACGTTGCAGGCCGGCTGGCTGGGTGTACTCTGCATGGCGGTGCTGGGGCCTGTACTCGAGGAGGTGTTCTTCCGTGGCGTGCTGACCCGGGAACTGCTGAAACGCTACAAGCCCACAACGGCCATCCTGGTTTCGGGTCTAGTGTTCGGTATCGTCCACCTCAATCCCGCCCAGGTGGTGGGAGCCTGCATTTCGGGCTTCTTCTTCGCCTGGCTTTACGCCCGCACGCGCAGCATCCTGCCGGGCATGCTCATCCACATCCTGAACAACGGCCTGTCGGTCTACCTGATGCGTACCTGTCCCGAGGTGGAGACGGTGGGCGAATTGCTGGGCAGTACGGGCTATGCGGTGCTGCTGGCCGTGTCGGCGGTGGTGCTGATTTTGTCGATGTGCTGGCTGCTGCGTCAGCAGAATCGTTTTAAACCGTTGGAAGTATGAAAAGAAGATTGAACATACTCTGTGCCATCGTCCTGCTGGTGATGGGCTGGTCGGTGGGCGTGTCGGTCTACTACATGGGGCTCGGCATGACGAAGGGTGTCCAGATGGGGCTGGACGCCGCCCGTGAGCAACAGGAAGCCGGGAGCAGTGCCCGGCTGGAGCGGGTGAGCAACCTACAGACGGTCTCCGTGCTTCCCAAGTTTCTGGATGAATGGGAGGGTGACTTGTTCACCGACTCGGTACGCAACGAGAAGACGGGCCGCTACGTCCCTATGGCTTATACCAACCTGATGGTCAGCGTACCGGTTGAGACGCCTGCCTGGCAGAAGGTGGCATCCAGTCTGATGGGCTTCTTGGTGCTGGTAGCGAATGTCTGGGCGTTGGTACTGTTCATCCGTCTGGTGGTGTCGGTCAACCGTTCGGACATCTTCAACTGGCGCAACGTCCGTCGCCTGCGCCGTCTGGGCGTGCTGCTGATTGTGGGCTTTGTCTGCGTGCTGCTGCCCGAATATCTGTCGCTTTGCAGCCTGCGCGAGGCCTTCGCGCTGAAGTCTTATGACCTGATACTCTCCGACTCGGTCAAAGTCACGAACCTGTTGCTGGGACTGATAGCCCTCATCGTGGCGGAAGTCTTTGCCATCGGGCTGAAGATGAAGGAAGAGCAGGATTTAACAATTTAAGGAAGGAGGAGATAGGAATATGAAAGGTATATTCGGAATAAAGAAGAATTCGAAAGAAGAACTGGAGTTTGTGATGTACTGTCTGATGGTAGTGTGCATCAGCTGTCTGCTTTTCGTCTTTTTCCGCAATTTGAACTTATGCTATGATTTGGGGAAGGACGATACCGACAACCTGATTGTAAAGCTGCTGCCCGAGAATGTGACGTTGTTGGCGATGGCCATATGCAGCGTACTCATTTATCTGATGCTGCGCAACGTGCAGAAAGGGTTGGTCTTCACCAAACGGAATTCAAATCTGATTATGACCATCGGGGTAGTGCTGGAATGCAACGGCATCTTGCAGATGATATTCAATGCCTTTTTGTCCGATACGCAGGCTGGGAATACCATTCCGATGATTTATCTGTTGTTAGGCGTATTCTTCCTTTTCATCGCCTGCCTGTTCAAGGTCGGCATACGGATGAAGGAAGAACAGGACTTGACCATTTAAAGTAGGAGGCACGCATGAGCAGTATTTTTCATACAGACCGCAAATGGGTGGCAGGTATCTGCTACATCGGTTTTCTTCTGTTGACGTTGATGGTTGCGTCGTTCGTGTTTTTTCTGGTGATGAACCCGTGGGTAGATAAAGACGCCAGGTTTATCCGTATTTTCGGAGCGGTGGTCTGGATTTATGGTTGGTCGTATTTGTATCACCGCTGGGCGAGGCGCCACACCACGTGGTTGGCATAATAAAAAAGGAGAACTACAGTTATGAAGAGATTAAAGAGTTGGTATCAGCGTTACAAGGGCATGGGCACCCTGTTTTGGGTAGTATGTGTCGTATTGTTTGCAATCGTTTTATTACTATCGGATATAATTGACCTGATACAGACAGAGGGTGATGAACGGCTGCAGGGGTGGGCGTATGTCTGCAACCTGCTGGCTTTGGTGGTGCTTTGCGTGAACATCCTGAGACTGGATTGCCGCAATCTGTTGAGCCATAAGACTGCCAATTCGTTGGATTTCAGTGGCTATTTCATCATTCTGATGATGCTGATACGCAACTTTATTGTTCGCAAGAGTGATGCTTTGAGCGACAGTTGGAACTATTCGTTGGACTGGATGACCATCCTGCTGTTCGGTTTCCTGTTGCAGTTTGTCGGCAAGATTGTCCGCCGTGCGGTGAAGCTGAAGGAAGAACAGGACCTGACCATTTAATTTCTCTTGCCTATGCCGATTGTAGTGAATTTGGATATTATGATGGCCCGCCGGAAAATCACGCTGGGCGAGCTGGCGGAGAAGATTGACATCACTCCCGCCAACCTTTCCATCCTGAAGACGGGTAAGGCGAAGGCCATCCGCTTCTCCACCCTCGAAGCCATCTGCAAGGTGCTCGATTGCCAGCCAGGGGATTTGTTGGAGTACAGGGAGGAGGAATAGTCAAAGAATGATGTCAATGCCGTTGACTGAACAAGATTCAGTCACAATCTTCTTTTGTAATGGGGAATTGATGCCTGTCGATTTGAAATCCGTCAACTTATCCCGGTGGATGGGGATGATGGTAAGGCGGGGATTCGTTAGATTGCAGACTTTGCACAAGACTTCGGATGTAGCATGTCCGCTGGTATGCAGGTGTACTATCTTGCTGTTGGAAAATAGATTCTGAAGCTTCAGATAGGCAGCATTTTGTGTGTTGCCATTAGTTATATAGCCGCTCCACATGGAGTAAATGAAAAGTGTTTCGGCCGGAGGCAGGATGGGAAGCAATCGTTCCAAACAGGCATGGAACTTCAGAGTCGCTCTGACGAACATGGTAAAACCGTTCGTCAACATCCATCTCAGTAGTTTGTGGTGGCTGTTTGAATACGTGAATGCCTTATCAAAATCAAAACAAGGCGATCGGAATCCTGCTGTTTGGGAAAACAGGTCAAGGATGTCTTTTTGGAAAGTATCTACTATCAGTGGCCGTTGTGGATTCATCCGGTTGTTGGCATTCTTGAAGCTGGCCAGTCGCTCCAGGTCTGTGGACGAACAATGGACAAACACATATTTGTAGACTTTCATCTGGTCGGCTGCTTCCCGACATAAATCCATTTCTGTCCGAACTTTCTCGTCGGGACGTGCCAGCATGGTACCTTCAATGATAAGCACATCCACTTGTCCTATAAAGTGCTTCAGAGTGGGTTCCAATCCCTTGCTCAGATAACCATGTCCCCTGAAATCACCAGTATGCAGGATTCTTTTGCCCTCCGCTTCAATAAGAAACATATAGGAATCGTATGCCGAATGGCTGACGAAATAAGGGGTAACGGCTATATCTCCGAAGTGCAATGTTTGTTGGGGCTGAAAGGTTCTCATGTTTGAAGCAATTATGATAGCCTGTTGGAAGAGTGTTTTGCCCTTCTCTTCGGGAAGGTAGGAAAGTTGCTGATATTTTCTGCATACCACTTGTTTGGCTACAGAGCCTATATATTGAGGAATGTTATCCGGTACGTGATGGAATAAGCCTATATGGTCTCCATGATAATGTGTATAGAGTATTGCCGAACAGCCTTTGGTAAGTTCAGCTATCGCCTGGGCGTTGTCTAACATATCTTCATCGCCATTGCCGGGCAGATTATGTCCCAGGTCGATAAGGATGCTTGTCGTAGCGGTGGATATACGGGTGATTTGTCCGCCTATCTGTGCTGGGCGCTGAATGGCTATTTGCATAGATCCTGATATTTTTGAATGGAGAAATCGAAGAAGGAGCCTCCTGTTTCCAGTGATTTACGGATGTTTGCAATTCTTGTCTGCCTGTTTTTGGTCATTCGGGAATAGGTATCTATGATTAACAGTTCGGGCCTTGTGGAGATACTTTCTATGGTATTCTTTCCTTCCCATATACCTATTCTTCTTTTAATCTGCAGTATCTTATGGTAATATCTCTTAAGTGCCTCCAGATGATTGTCCTGATGGATGAAGTCGTGATACTTTTTCATTTGTTCCATTATCTCGGGTGTATCATTGATATGCCGTAATCTGCTGTCTGTAATCAGTTTTAATTCTACGAAAACCAACATCTGATTTCTCAATTCTATCAGATCGATGCGCATGGTTTTCCGGCCTTGTGTCTGATAAGCCAGTTCGGAGTCGATAAATTTGTAGGGAGAGTGTAGTATCAGCTTGCCTTGAACCATCTTTTCACTGGAGATGTGGACGCCTTTAAGACTGTCCGTTTCGGCTTGCATCGGTTGCTTGTGGTATACTTCTGCAATTCTTCTTTTAATCGCATCCAGATTTTCTGGACTTTGAAACAATGCTTGGCAGTTACAATAACAGGAAGTGTTGGATAGTGCTTTCGCCCCGAAGTTGTCGTTTGCATATTTACGGTTTGTCTCTGCCATTAGGCCGTCTTTGGTCCAATAGATAAGAGCAACGCATCCGCCGTAATAATAGACATTGATGTAATTATCTTTGCGGACTTCCACATAAAGTTCCGGGTCATTCAGGATGTTGCTCCACCAAAAAGGCTGAGTCTCCAGTGCTTCCCATAAGGGATGACTTTCCTGTAGGGACATGAAATTGCCGTTTATCTTTTGCTTGGGCATGTGTTTAAGGTTGAAATGATATGGGAGTGTCGTTGGATAGAGGGTGCACCAAGACGTCAGTGCTTTCCATCTTAGTACACCCTCTGCATAATCCTCAGCTTTCCTTCGCCTTGAACGCCAGCGCGTACATGCGCATCTGCTTCACCATGGCCAGCAGGCCGTTGCTGCGGGTGGGCGAGAGGTGCTCCTGCAGGCCGATGCGGGGAATGAAGTAGAGGTCGGCTTCCAGTATTTCGTCGGGAGTGTGGCCCGAGAGCACCTTGATGAGCAGGGCGATGATGCCTTTCACAATCAGGGCGTCGCTTTCGGCCTGGAAGATGACTTTGCCGTCCACTTCGTCGGCCTGCAGCCACACGCGGCTCTGGCAGCCTTCTATCAGGTTCTGGTCGGTCTTGTACTTTTCGTCCAAGGGTGGCTGTTCGTTGCCCAGGTCGATGAGCAGCTGGTAGCGGTCCATCCAGTCGTCGAAGTCGCTGAACTCAGCGATGACTTCGTCTTGCATTTCGTTGATGGTCATATCTTTAGCTTTTAAAGTTTATTTCTCGTTGTAAATCACTTCCAGCACTGTCTGCCCCACGGCCGTCAGGGTACTTTTGTCTATCACGTCCATGTTGTCGTCCGTGGTGTGCCAGAAGTCGCCGAAGCCCGTGTCGCACTTCGGGTCGTAGTTGATGATGTCTACGCAGGGAATCTTGCGCAGGTTGTACACGTAGAGGTGGTCGTCCGTCACCTCCGTCCCGTCTTCCTTGGGGAAGAAGCTGCTGAAGCCCAGCCGGTGGGCGGCGTCCCAGATCTTCTTCACTTGTTTGCCGGCCGTGCGCTTGGAGAAGCCTTCCTGGTAGAAGGTGGCGTTCTTGCCGCCTACCATGTCCAGCAGGATGCCGAAGCGGGCGTTGTAGTTGTTCACGTGGGGCACGCGTCCCCAGTATTGCGAACCCAGGCACCAGGTATCCGGCTTGTAGCGGCCCTTGTAGAAGGTGGGTGTGCCGTAGTCTTCGGCGTCGAAGAAGATGATGTCGATGCCGATAGTCGGTGCCTGCTGTTGCAGCTGGCGGGCCACTTCGAGCAGCACGCCCACGCCGCTAGCCCCGTCGTTCACACCCAGGATGGGCGTCTGGTGCTTCGCCGGGTCCTTGTCCTCGTCGGCATAGGGACGGCTGTCCCAGTGGGCGCAGAGCAGCACGCGGCGGCGGCTGTCGGGGTTGTAGGCGCCGATGATGTTGCGGGCCTTCAGGATGGTGTTGTCGTAGGCCACGAGGTCGGCATACTGGTTGTAGACCTTGGCGCCGAACTGCTCCAGCTTGGCGGCCAGGTAGTCGCCGCAGGCCCGGTGGGCGTCGGTGTTGGGTACGCGGGGGCCGAAGTCGGCCTGTGCCTGTACGTAGGTGTAGGCGCTGTCGGCGTTGAAGTGGGGGACGTTGACGGTAGAGGTCTCGGCCGTATCTTCGTCCCGGCTGCCGGAGTTGCTCTTGTTGCCGCAGGCCACAGCGGCCACGACCATGAGCAGGAGCAGGGAGGCGAGGGTGCATTGTTTTCTTTTCATCTTGGGATATTCTTTTTTTCTGATTGGGGAAATCTTGTTGGCTGACTGGAGAAAAACGGGGGGCTACAGCTTGAAGGTGAGTTTCACTCCCTTCCTGTCGACGTCCAGCCGGACGGGCGCGCCGTTGATGAGGGGCAGGTTCATCGGGACGTGGCCCACGGGGAAGTTGAAGCAGACGGGATAGTCGTACTCCTTCACCAGCTCGGCCGGGGCGCCGTAGAGCTCCTTGCCCAGCTGTTTCTTCTCCTCGTATTCGGTGAACTGGCCGATGATGAGGCCCGACAGGCGTTCGAGCACGCCGCCCAGCTTCAGGTTGTACATCATGCGCTCGATGGCGTGCGGTCGTTCGCCCACATCTTCTATAAAGAGCACGGTGCCGTCGGCGGGGATGTCGTAGGGTGTGCCGCGCAGTCCGTTAAAGACGGCGAAGTTGCCTCCGCGCAAGGTGCCTTCGGCTGTACCGCGGCGGTTCAGCTTGTGGGCGTCGCAGGTATAACTGAAGCTTCCTTCAGGCGCGACGATGGCTCCGGTCAGTATGTCTCGCAGGGCCTGGGTGCAGAAATCATCTTCGGGTTCCACGGTGAGGTGGCGTGCCATGGGCGCATGCAGCGAGGCGAAGCCCTCCCGCTGCCACAGGTTGTGCAGGGCGGTGATGTCGCTGAAGCCGATGAGCCACTTGGGCGACTCCCGGAAGCGGCTGAAGTCCAGCTTGCCCACGAGGTGCACCGCTCCGTATCCGCCGCGGCTGCACAGGATGGCCCGCGTGTCCGGGTCGTCCATCGCTGCCTGCAGGTCCTCCAGCCGCTGGCCGACGGTGCCTGCATACGTGCCGTGGGAGCTGCCCGCGTGGCGTGCCAGTACGGGGCGCAGTCCCCACGAGGTCAGCCGCTTGACGGCTCCCTTCAGGAATGCCTTGTCTATCTTGCTGGAGGGCGACAGGATGACAACCTTGTCGCCTTCGTGCAGGTAAGGGGGAATAATCAGCTTGTCCATATACGTTCATCAATCTATGTCGCTGCAAAAATAGCGAAAGGCGAGCGGAGAGGCAAACGAAAAACATAGTTTTTCAGTTTGACTATCCCGAGCCGTATCCTATTTTATTTAAAAATAGCGAAAGGCGAGCGGAGAGACAAACGAAAAACACAGTTTTTCAGTTTGACTATCCCGAGCCGCCTCCGATTTTATCTATTTTTTGTTTACCACAGATTACGCAGATTTCCACAGATTGTTTTTATGCATAGCATGCTTGGGGAAGTAAAGTCTGTGTCCATCTGTGTAATCTGTGGTCATTCCTGATGCAAATTCTGAGGTGAAAAAGAGAGGTTGTTGTCAAAATGTTATAAAGTAACTGCAAAAACAGGTGATCGGATGCTGGATTTCTCGACATTTTTTCAGATATTTGCTGAAAATCTAACGTCATGAAACCTATACGAAACTTTAACCAACTGACGGAACACCTGAAGACACTGAACCGCAGGAAGCGCGTTGCCGTGGTTTGCGCCAACGATCCCAATACCGAGTATGCCATCGCCCGGGCGCTGGAAGAGGGCATTGCCGAGTTTCTGATGATCGGCGATTCGGCCATTCTCGAGAAATATCCCTCGCTGAAGCGGTATCCCGACTACGTCCGTACCATCCACATCGAGGACTCCGACGAGGCGGCCCGCGAGGCGGTGCGCATCGTGCGTGCGGGAGGGGCCGACATCCTGATGAAGGGCATCATCAACACCGACAACCTGCTCCGGGCCATCCTCGACAAGGAGCACGGCCTGCTGCCCAAGGGCAAGGTGCTGACCCACCTGGCCGTGATGCAGATACCGACGTACGACAAGCTACTGTTCTTCTCGGACGCCGCCGTCATCCCGCGGCCCACGTTGCAGCAGCGCATCGAGATGATCTGGTACGCCATCCGCGCGTGCCATCATTTCGGCATCGAGCAGCCCCGCATCGCCCTGATACACTGCACCGAGAAGGTCAGCGCCAAGTTCCCTCACTCGCTGGACTACGTGAACATCGTCGAGCTGGCCGAGGCGGGCGAGTTCGGCAACGTCATTATCGACGGTCCGCTGGACGTGAAGACAGCCTGCGAGAAGACCAGCGGCGACATCAAGGGCATTGTGTCACCCATCAACGGCGAGGCCGACGTGCTCATCTTCCCCAACATCGAGTCGGGCAACGCCTTTTACAAGGCCGTTTCCCTCTTCTCGCATGCCGACATGGCCGGGCTGCTCCAGGGCCCCGTCTGCCCCGTGGTGCTGCCCTCGCGCAGCGACAGCGGCCTGTCCAAGTATTACAGCCTTGCCATGGCATGCCTCACGAGCAGCGGACAGGACATGAATGAACCATAGGAAGTGACTCACGTTACCGCATTTGTCATTCAACATTCACCATTCTTATGAAGATATTAGTCATCAACCCCGGCTCTACCTCGACCAAGATGGCCGTTTTCGAGGACGAAAAGCCTGTATTTGTCAAGACGCTGCGCCACTCCGTCGACGAGTTGGTGCACTTTCCGCGTGTCATCGACCAGTTTGAGTTCCGCAAGAATCTGGTGCTCGCCGAGCTGGAGCACGAGGGCATTCCCTTTGCCTTCGACGCCATCATCGGGCGGGGCGGCCTGCTGAAACCCATCCCCGGCGGCGTCTACGAGGTGAACGATGCCATGATCAACGACTGCATGCACGCCATGCGTACCCATGCCTGCAACCTGGGTTGCCTGATAGCTTCCGAGCTGGCCCATGCCTTGCCCGGCTGCCGGGCGTTCATCGCTGATCCGGGTGTGGTGGACGAGCTGGACGAGGTGGCCCGCATCACGGGTTCGCCCCTCATGCCCCGCATCACCATTTGGCATGCGCTGAACCAGCGTGCCATTGCCCGCCGCTATGCCGCCGAGTGGACGGCGGAACAACCCGACAGCCCCGTGCGTTACGAAGACCTGAACCTGATTGTCTGTCACCTGGGCGGCGGCATCTCTGTGGCAGCCCACCGCAAAGGCCGCTGTGTGGACGTGAACAACGCCCTCGACGGCGAAGGCCCCTTCTCGCCTGAACGTGCCGGTACCCTGCCCGCGGGTGACCTTATCGACCTCTGCTTCTCCGGCAAGCTTTCGCAGAGCGAGCTGAAGAAACGTATTTCGGGCCGCGCCGGTCTGGCGGCTCACTTAGGCACTACCGACGTGCAGGCCGTAGTAAAGCTCATAGAGGAAGGTGACGATCATGCCCGGTTGGTGCTGGACGCCATGATCTATCAGATTGCCAAGAGTGTGGGCGCAGCGGCGGTTGTACTCTACGGGCAGGTGGACGCCATCCTGCTGACGGGTGGTATCGCTTATTCGGACTACATCACCTCGCGCCTCAAGGAACGTATTTCTTTCCTGGCGCCCGTTCGTGTCTATCCCGGCGAGGACGAGCTGGAAGCACTGGCCCTGAATGCACTGGGCGCGCTGCGGGGCGAGCTGGAAGTGCAGGTGTACGAGTAGTAGTATAGAGGACGGATGTTCCGGGAATCAGATGAAATCAATCTTCCTCACAACGATGATGGCGATGATTATGACGGCGATGGCAGCCATGCAGGCGCCGAAGCCGATAGCATGCAGGAAATTGTCCTCTATATACTTGATGTAAATCCAGAAAGAAAGGTAGGCGGTGAGTCCGCTTGTGCTGAAGCAGGTCCAGAACGGTAAGGGCTCTTTGGAAGGACGGATTGATCTTCCGCATTGCGGACATTGGGTTGAGAAATTGATTCCGCGCCAGGCATAAACCAATCGCGTGCGGAGGCTGACGGTGTTATGGCAATGTGGGCATTTCCTTTTCATCTTATTATCATATTTAGGGTTAGACATTTGTTTTTATTTCGTTACCAGCATCAGCCCCACGCCACGGACGGTCTTGATTTCAATGTCGGCGTCAGCTTCGAAGAGCTTGCGCAGCTTGGAGACGAAGACGTCGAGGCTGCGCGAGGCGAAGTAGTCGTCCTCCGTGTTCCAGCAGCGGCTCAGGATGGCTTCGCGGCGCACGGTTTCGTTCTTGTTCTGGGCCAGGATGTGCAGGAGTTTGGCCTCGGTGACGGTCAGCGTCTGGCTGCGGCCGGTGCGGTCGTCGCGCAGGGTGTTGTGCTCGGTGTCGAGCGTGTAGGGGCCGAACTGGCAGAAACCGGTCTCGGGGCGCATGTGTGTGCCCTGCGTCATCTTCAGGAGGGCGTGGATGTGGGCATCCAGTTCGTCGGCGATGAAGGGCTTCTTCACGTAGTTGTTCACGCCCACCTGGTAACCGTACCTCACGTCTTTGGGCGAGGTGAGGGCCGAGGCGAACAGGATGGGTGTCTCGGTGTCGGTCTCGCGGATGCGGCGCACCATCTCGAAGCCGTCCATCACGGGCATGTCGATGTCGCTGATGATGATGTCGGGCTTGAAGGCGGCCCACACTTGCAGGCCCTCTTCGCCGTTGGTGGCTGTCTGTACGTCGTAGCCGCCGATGATGTCTACCAGTCCGCACTGCACCACGTAGCGCAGGTTGGGGTCGTTTTCTACCAGGAGTAGCTTGATCATGGTCTCTGTCTGTTTTTTTGGCAAAGATAATGAAAGTCGAAAGCAGAGGCAAATGAAAAGCGTGGTTTTTCAGTTTGACTATGCCGAGCCGCCTCCTGCAAGGGAGAAACGCTGACCTTTTGTCATCCCGCACTCGATGCGGGATCCAGCACACGCCAGCAAAAGAAAAACACGGGGGAATGTCACAAAATAGAGGTCTCTGCGACGAGGATGTGTCAAAATGAAGTGAGGCTATTCAACTCCCCTCCTTCCGGAAGGAGGGGTGCCCAAAGGGCGGGGTGGTAGGTTTTCTCGAAAGGTTATCAATCAACGCGTTATGTATTCACCTACCACCTCCCCTATCGGGTACTCCTCCTTCCGGAAGGAGGAGAGCCACAGATACCCCTATTTTGTCCCCCCCCCGTTGCAGAGACCTCTATTTTGAGACTCCCCGACGCTGTATCCGCTTTTGTTTTTGAGATACTGAAGCCGTGGCTTTCCTTGGACGGCAGCGGATATATATATATACCTATTATGTTTATTTAAATTACTTCCTGTTTCCAATGGTACGAGTGTGGAACTCCCCGACATCCCATTTTGTTTTTCAACAAGAGAAAATACTGTGATGATTTCGTATATATATGATTTACAGATTTATATCGTGGTATTGGAACGCTTTCTTCTAAAGGTTAGGGTTCAAATAGGTTCATGGGTTCACTTAAACCCTGTTTTTTGCGTAAAAAGTCTTCGGAAAATGATTTTGTGTAAAGAAAAATCTTTTTCTTTCTTGGGAGAAGCTGTTTGGCAGTAAGGAATGTTGTGGCAGGTCTGTACTCCGGTTGTCTTGAATCGGAGGGTGGATGAGAATGGGTAGCGAAAGATATGGGAGAAAGAAGGCTCCGTATGGGAGGTAGAGCGGAGGCGATATGAATATTTATTTACATTCATCGGCTGTTTCCATTGATTTTTTATAGGTTCATGCATACCCATGGCTATTGGGGATGGTATACGTGATGATATTTCTTAATCATCTGAATATTAGTATTTTAATCCTTTTCTGAATGGGCTTTTGCGCGCTCGGGAAGGCTTAAAAGAACCCTGGACCCAAAGTAGAACCCAAATACGCCTGTTTTCCTCCCTTGCGGGAGGTAAAAAATTGTAACTTCGAGAATCCGTGCGTCTGTTTCCTCGCTTTGTTGCGGCATAGTTTTGCCTGGGAAGCGGGCTTGTTCTTGGCAGGAAGCGGCCTTGTTCGGGGAAGGAACTATGCCGCTCTTGCAGTTTGGGGAACGTCATTTTAGGGGGAGTGTGTGGTTGTCTATCTCACAAATTCCCAAAAATGACCGGGGGTTATCACTTCGTAGGTGACATGCTGATAGGTTGCTGCAAACGATTTTGGCAGAGAACTTTTGGCATGGGCATTCCATTTGAATTCAAACGTGCGCAGCTTGCCGTCTTCTTCTTCGATCAGGTCGATTTCCTGTTGTTCGTGGGTACGCCAAAAATAAAGATTTGCAAAGTTGGAGGCGTATGAATTGTGCTTCACCCTTTCGCTGACCATCAGATTCTCCCACAGAGCTCCTGCGTCTGTCCTTAGCTCCAGCGGTGCGAAGTTGGAGATGACGGCATTTCTGATGCCATTGTCGTAGAAGTATATCTTCTTTCCTTTTTTGATTTCATTCCGCATGTTGCGGCTGAAGGAGTCGAGGCGGAATATGACGAAACATTTCTCGAGCAGGCTGATGTAATTCTCGACGGTTCCTTTGTCCACGCCCAGCAGGTTGCCCAGTTCGTTGTACGAGACTTCGCTGCCCAGTTGCAGGGCCAGTGCCCTTACCAGCTTTTGAATGACGTCCGGCTTTTTGATGCCTTTGTAGGCGAACAGGTCTTTGTAGAGGTAATTGTTGGCCAAAGTCACCAGTGTCCGCTTGGCGTCCGACGGTTCGTTCACCACCTCGGGATACAGACCATAAATCATGCGTTGCTCCAACAGTCGCTGTTCTTCTCTCTCCGAAGAACTCTGGGCTAATTCGGACAGAGAAAGAGGATAGAGGTTGTGCTCCAGCAATCTTCCGGTTGCGGGCTCGTTGATTTCATTGGCCATGTCTAACGACGAAGAGCCGGTTACGATGACTTGCGTATCCATTTTCAGATCACCGATTATTTTTAGGGTCAGTCCGATGTTTTTCACACGCTGGGCTTCGTCTATGAATACAATGTCGTATGCCGACAACAGCATTTTCAGTTCCGTTGAAGTTTTACCTTCAAGATCCATCACGTCGTCGATGTTGTCACAGTTCAGAAAGAGAACCTTTTGGCGTTCGTTGTGCAGTCGGGAAAGCAGCGTCGTTTTACCCACTTGTCTGGCTCCGAGTATGACAATGACCTTCTTCCGGCGGAAGTCCGCTATGATTTTGTCTTCAAGAATTCTTTGTATCATGGGCTGGCAATTTTTGCAAATATAGGTCTTTTTCGGATATAATCGCCAATTTTGGCCGAATTTGGTGATTGTAATCGCTAAATTCGGTTGAATTTGATGATTTCCCGGACTTGGGGATGCCGCGGACATTGCCTATACAAGAAGAGGGTGCTCCGCCGTAGCGGGCACCCTCTTGCGTTGGGTTATAGAAAAGGAATTCTATGGTTAGTTGTTGGATTTCTTTTCTCTTCTGGGTCTTTCGGGACGTTCCGTGTAGCCTTCGGGTTTCGGGATAAGCACCTTGTGCGACAGCTTGAACTTGCCCGTCTTCGGGTCGATGTCCAGCAGCTTCACGTCGATGTCGTCGCCTTCCTTGATACCGGCTTCCTCGACCGTCTCGAGGCGCTTCCAGTCGATTTCGGAAATGTGGAGCAGACCGTCCTTGCCCGGCAGGAATTCAACGAACGCACCGTAGGGCATGATGGACCGTACCTTGCCTTTGTAGACTTCGCCTACTTCGGGTACGGCAACGATGGCCTTGATCATGCGGATGGCATCGTCGATGCACTTCTTGTTGGTACCGGCAATCTCGATCTTGCCCACGTTGTCCTCTTCCTCGATGGTGATGGTGGCACCTGTCTCTTCCTGCATGCCCTGGATGATCTTTCCGCCCGGGCCGATGACAGCACCGATGAACTCCTTGGGGATGGTCATGGTCTCGATGCGCGGAGCGTGCGGCTTCAGGTCGGGACGCGGTTCGGCGATGCACTCGGTCAGTTTGCCCAGGATGTATTCGCGGCCTTCCTTGGCCTGCAGCAGGGCTTTCTCGAGGATGTCGTAGGACAGACCGTCCACCTTGATATCCATCTGGGTGGCGGTGATACCGTTCTTCGTACCGGTTACCTTGAAGTCCATGTCGCCCAGGTGGTCTTCATCGCCGAGGATGTCGGAGAGGACGGCATATTTCTCTTCGCCCGGGTTCTTGATGAGGCCCATGGCGATACCCGATACGGGGTTCTTGATCTTCACACCGGCGTCCATCAGGGACAGCGTGCCGGCGCATACGGTAGCCATGGAGGAAGAACCGTTGGATTCGAGGATATCGGAAACGACGCGTACCACGTACGGATAGTCGGCGGGAATCTGTCCCTTCAGCGCACGCCATGCCAGGTGGCCGTGGCCGATTTCACGACGGCCTACGCCGCGCTGTGCCTTGGCTTCGCCCGTAGAGAACGGGGGGAAGTTGTAGTGCAGCAGGAAGCGTTCCTTGCCGTGAACCAGTACGTCGTCGATAATCTTTTCGTCGAGCTTGGTGCCCAGGGTAGTGGTAGCCAGCGCCTGCGTCTCGCCGCGGGTGAAGATGGCCGAACCGTGAGGGCCGGGCAGGGGACTCACTTCGCACCAGATGGGGCGGATTTCCGTGGTCTTGCGGCCGTCCAGACGCTTGCCTTCGTCGAGGATGCAGCGGCGCATGGCCTCTTTCTCCACGTCGTGGTAGTAGCGGTCGATCATCGGGCCTTTTTCTTCGAGCTCCTCTTCGGTGAACTGAGCCTTGAACTCTTCGCAGATGGCGTTGAAGGCGTCTTCACGGGCGTGCTTGTCGCGGTTGCCTTCGCTGGCGATGGCGTAGGCTTTGGCGTAGCAGGCATCGTGTACGGCCTTGCGCAGGTCTTCGTCGTTCACCTCGTGGCAGTATTCGCGCTTTACGGTGGAACCTACCTCTTCGGCCAGTTCGATCTGTGCCTTGCACATGGGCTTGATGGCCTCGTGGGCAGCCTTCAGGGCAGCCAGCAGGTCCTGTTCGGACACTTCCTTCATCTCGCCTTCCACCATCATGATGTTCTCGTAAGTGGCGCCTACCATGAGGTCCATGTCGGCCTGTTCGAGCTGTTCGAAGGTGGGGTTGATGACGAACTCTCCGTTGATGCGCGCTACGCGTACCTCAGAGATGGGGCCGTTGAAGGGGATGTCCGATACGGCCAGTGCGGCCGAAGCAGCCAGACCGGCCAGTGCGTCGGGCATGTCTACGCCGTCGGCCGAGAAAAGTATAATGTTCACATATACTTCGGCGTGGAAATTGTCGGGGAAAAGGGGGCGGAGAGCACGGTCTACCAGGCGGCAGGTCAGGATTTCGTAGTCCGACGCGCGTCCTTCACGCTTGGTGAAGCCGCCGGGGAAACGTCCGAATGCGGAGAATTTTTCTTTGTACTCTACCTGAAGCGGCATGAAATCTGTTCCGGGAACTGCGTCTTTTGCGGCACAAACAGTAGCCAGCAGCATGGTGTTTCCCATGCGGAGCATTACAGAACCGTCTGCCTGTTTTGCCAGCTTTCCCGTTTCGAGCGTGATGGTTCTGCCATCAGGAAGCTCGATCGTCTTAACAATTGGGTTAATCATAAAAAAACTTTTATATCTATTTTCTTTCAAAATTCGCGCAAAGATAGTGAAATAATTCACTTAACGCGGTGGAAATGAGTATAAAAGTTTGCATTTCTACTTTTTTTTAAGGTTTTGGAGCGGAAGATGGGCCGAAAATGCTTTGACTAACGGCGAAAACAAGTATATTTGCACGTTCATTCTGAAAAATAAACGCACTGACTATATGAAGAAATTATTCGTGATGGCACTCGTGGCCGCTGCCCTGGGTGCATGTGATTCTGAACCGAAATTCAAAGTGGAAGGCGATGTGAAGGACGCCGACGGCAAAATGCTCTATCTGGAGGCTTCGGCCCTCGAAGGGATTGTTCCCCTCGACTCGGTGAAGCTGGGTTCGGCCGGTTCCTTCAGCTTCAAGGGAGCCCGTCCCGAGTCGCCCGAGTTCTACCGCCTGCGCATAGACGACAAGATCATCAACTTCTCCGTCGACTCGACCGAGATCATCCGCATCCACGCCGCCTATCCCGACTTCGCCACGGGCTACACCGTAGAGGGCTCGGCCAACAGCGAGAAAATCAAGGAACTGTCGCTCAAGCAGCTGGACCTGCAGAACAAGGTGGACGGACTGTACCAGGCCATGCAGAACCATACGCTGGGCGTGGACGTCTTCCAGGACAGCCTGACGTCGCTGATGAAACGCTACAAGGACGAGGTGAAGATAAACTATATCTTTGCGGCCCCCAACACGGCAGCCGCCTACTTTGCCCTGTTCCAGAAGGTGAACAACTACCTGATATTCGACCCGCTGAACAGCCGTGACGACATCAAGTGCTTCGCCGCCGTAGCCACGAGCCTGAACAACTTCTATCCGCACGCCGACCGCTCGAAGAACCTCTACAACATCGTCATCAAGGGCATGAAGAACACGCGCACGCCCCAGCAGCAGACGGTGGAACTGCCCGACGAGGTGCAGGTGACCGAGACCGGTGTGATCGACATCAACCTGCGCGACATGAAGGGCAACGCCCACAAGCTGACCGACCTCAAGGGCAAGGTGGTGATTCTGGACTTCACCGTCTACCAGAGCGCCGTGTCGGCCAGCCACAACTACATGCTGCGCGACCTCTATGACAAGTACGCTTCCCGCGGACTGGAAATCTACCAGGTGTCGCTCGATGCCGACGAACACTACTGGAAGACCACGGCCGACAACCTGCCCTGGATCTGCGTGCGCGACGCCAACGGCATCTACTCGTCCATCGCCACTTCCTACAACGTGCAGAACCTGCCCACGCTGTTCCTCATCAACCGCAACAACGAGCTCAGCGCCCGCGGCGAGACCATCAAGGACCTGGATGCGGCTGTACAGAAGCTGTTGTAATGTGTTATAAAATGGAGAGAACTCCATTAAATATGTTACAAAACAGCGTTTACGACTTGACGCATATTGTTTAAAGCACTATCTTTGCAAAGAAAATAGGAAAAGAGGGTTCCAGCATGGCAAACATGTTGGAATTCTTTTTTGTTTATATGATACCTAATAAAACCAAACTATCAATTTAGAATAATAAAAGGAGGAAAAAGTATGGCTTATATGTCAGAAGAAGGCTACAACAAGCTGTTGGCCGATTTGAAACAGTTGGAGACGGTAGAACGTCCGAAGGTGGTGGCAGCCATTGCCGAAGCACGCGACAAGGGCGACCTGTCCGAAAATGCCGAGTACGATGCCGCCAAGGAGGCGCAGGGACTGCTCGAAATGAAGATCAGCAAGCTGAAGGCTGTCATTGCCGACGCCAAGATCATCGACGAGTCCAAGCTGAAGACCGACTCCGTGCAGATTCTGAACAAGGTGGAACTGAAGAACGTGAAGAACGGCATGAAGATGACCTACACCATCGTGTCCGAGAGCGAAGCCAACCTGAAGGAAGGCAAGATTTCGGTGAACACCCCCATCGCACAGGGACTGCTCGGCAAGAAGGTGGGCGAGGTTGCCCAGATCAAGGTGCCGCAGGGCATGATCGAACTCGAAGTTGTGAACATATCATTTTAAACGGAAGGCAGGCCATGCAGATGGCTTGCCTTGTTTTTTATAAATAAGTATTGTTATGGCAAGTATATTCAGTAGAATTGTAGCGGGTGAGATACCCAGCTACAAAGTGGCCGAGGACGACCGCTTCTTCGCATTTTTGGATATCAATCCGCTGGTAAAGGGACACACGCTGGTCATCCCCAAGCGGGAGGTGGACTACATCTTTGACCTGCCCGACGAGGAGCTGGCCGCCCTGCATGTCTTCGCCAAGAAGGTGGCGCTGGCCATCGGCAAGGCGTTCCCCTGCAAGAAGGTGGGCATGGCCGTACTGGGACTGGAAGTGCCTCACGCACACATCCACCTCATCCCCATGCAGAGCGAGAAGGACATGCTCTTCTCCAACCCCAAGCTGACATTGACGGATGAAGAGTTCAAGGCTGTGGCCGAGGCCATCCGCACAGCGTTCTGAGACTCCTAACCTCCTTCGACGATAACCGAAAAAAGGGGCGGCCCGCATGAGGGCCGCCCCTTTCCTGTAGGTATCGGTTTGTTCTTTTTCCCTTAGATATAGTCTTCGCCCATCTTGATCTGGGCATCGTTCACGTACTTGCGGATGGCGTGCTCCTCGTCCTTCTTGCAAATCAGCAGGACGTTGTCCGACTCGGCGATGAGGTAGCCCTCCAGGCCTTCGACCACAGCCAGCTTGTTGGCGGGCAGGGCGACGATGTTGTCGTGGCTGTTGTAGAACAGCGAGTTGCACTTCAGCGTCACGTTTCCTTCCTCGTCCTTTTCAGAGAGGTCGTAGAGCGAGCCCCAGGTGCCGAGGTCCGACCATCCGAAGTCGCCCAGCGACACGTAGACATTGTCGGCCTTCTCCATGATGCCGAAGTCGATGGACACGTTGGGGCAGGCGGGGAAGTTCTCGTCGATGAAGCGTTTCTCGTCCGGCGTGCCGTAGACATCCTTTCCCGGCTCCAGCTTGGCGGCCAGTTCGGGCAGCAGCTCTTCACCGGCCTTGATGATGCTGTTGACGTTCCACATGAACAGGCCCGAGTTCCAGTAGAACTCACCGCTTTCCACAAACACCTTGGCCAGCTCCAGTTCGGGTTTCTCGGTGAAGGTCTTCACCTTGTAGAAGTTCTCTCCGGCCGGTTCGGCTATCTGTATGTAGCCGTATCCTGTTTCGGGGCGGTTGGGCTTGATGCCGAGGGTCAGCAGCTTGTTGTCTCCGGCCACGAAGTCCAGTCCCTTCTCGATGGCGGTCAGGAATTCTTCTTCCTTCAGGATGAGGTGGTCCGAGGGAGCCACCACGATGTTGGCGTTGGGGTTGATGGCGCGTATGTGGTACGAGGCCCAGGCGATGCAGGGAGCCGTGTTCCGGCGGGCCGGTTCCAGCAGAATCTGTTCCGCTTTCAGTTCGGGGAGCTGCTGCCGCACGAGGTCGGCGTAGAGGGCGTTGGTGACAACGATGATGTTCTCGGTCGGTATGATTTTTTTGAATCGGTCGAACGTCTGCTGGAGCAGCGAACGGCCTGTTCCGAAGAAGTCGAGGAACTGCTTGGGCAGCGTCTTGCGGCTGAACGGCCAGAAGCGGCTGCCGATTCCTCCACCCATGATGACGCAGAAGTTGTCTTTGTTTATTGCCATGATTGTTGTTGTTTTTAAAGTTTCCGCTAAAGTACACTATATTTTATAAACAACGAAGGTTTGCAGGATGTTTTCTGTTTTTTCTTGATTTTTTTCATCAAAGTATTGGCGGTAACGAAAAAACTCGTATCTTTGCACCGCAATTGAGAAATCAATGGC
>ULJB01027351.1_pt1 | contig 45269 bp, 49 predicted proteins | sample 1950771 | NCBI WGS metagenome assembly ULJB01 (sample SAMEA4835461, study PRJEB28245) | human gut metagenome | biome: gut microbiome; material: fecal sample | place: Denmark | collected 2008
GGGGGGGCTTGTTACGGCTAATTATACAAGAGTCAAAAAAGATTATAATGATAAAGTAAATTTGCATATCAAGTCAATAGTTAATCCCAAAAAGGTTTTGGCTATTTTTAACCCGCATTACGCTATATATAAACATTACAAATGTGGTGTTAATGAGAATTTTGAAACAATTTATGGACCGTTTACAAAGATACATACTTCTCAAAAAATTAGAATAAATCATTACCATTCAAAATCAGTAGAAGAATATATAAAAAAAACTGCTAGAGGTAATGCTGATAATGATAAGAAGCGTATTTACGTGGAAGAATATGTAAATTTTTCTGAATATACTTTTGATTACGCAATACAAAAATATTTACCTGAATTAAAAAAGAGGATGAAGATAAACAAATAATGCAAATAGCTTAAAAATTTTATCAGGAGTAAACTTTGACTATCAAAAATTTTATAAAAAAACATTTAAGAAAGATAATAAAATTTCCGGCATCTAAAAGAGCATATAAACTTTTAAACGGGTTAAAAGGTATAGAAATAGGCGCTTCTGCACAGTGTGATTTTATGCTTGATACAATAAATATTGATGTCTCAAAACACGATTCTCCTGATGATGTTTATAACAGAGAACAAAAAAGATTTGGACACAATGTTAAAAAAGTAGATGTTGTTGCGTCAGGTGATGATTTGCCTTTCGAGGATGAAAGTTTTGATTTCGTGATTTCATCTCATGTTTTAGAACATTTTTTTGACCCTGTTAAAGCGTTAAAAGAATGGTATAGAGTAATAAAACCTGACGGGTATATTTTTATGATAATTCCTCATAAAATGAGAACATTTGACCGGAATAAAAAAAGAACATCTTTACAAGAACTTATTGACCGGCATGAAGGCAGAATTGACTGCGCGGAATTTGGTGCTGACTTTCATCATTCAATATGGATTTTAGAGGATGTTCTGGAATTATGCAGATATTTGAATTTTAATGTAATAGAGTATTATGACAAAGATGATAATGTAGGAAATGGTTTTACAATTATAATACAAAAGAAAGGTAAAAAAGTATGAGAATACTTGTAACAGGCGCAAGCGGGATGCTCGGGCAGGATTTATGCCCGATACTGGAAGATAACGGATATGAGGTTATTGAAACTGATAAAGATACTCTTGATATAACAAATCATGAGCAGGTAAAATCGGTTCTGGAACAAAACAAGCCTGAGATTGTTATTCACTGTGCAGCTTATACAAACGTTGATAAAGCTGAGGAAGATTTGAAAACTGCTGAACTTATCAATGTTACAGGCACTGAAAATATCGCAGAGACTTGTGGAAAATCAGGGATTACTTTAGTGTATATTTCAACTGATTACGTATTTGACGGAACAAAAAATTCACCCTACAGACCTGATGACAGAACAAACCCTGTAAACAATTACGGTATGACAAAGTATGAGGGTGAAGAAGCCGTCAGAAGCCTTTGTGAAAAATATTATATAGCAAGAACTTCATGGCTTTACGGACATCATGGCAGAAATTTTGTTGAGACGATGCTTTCTCTTTCTGATAAACCTGAAATTAAAGTTGTTGATGATCAGATTGGGTGCCCTACGTGGACTGTTGAACTTGCAAACGGTATTGTAAAACTTTTGTCAAAACCGTACGGCACATATCACGTATGCGGTTCAGGCGCGACAAGCTGGTACGGGTTTGCAAGAGAAGTTTTTGTTCAATCCGGCCTTAAAGTAAATCTATTGCCATGCACGACAAATGAATTCCCGCGTCCTGCAAAACGCCCTCAATACAGTGTTATGGAAAATGATGGTATTTGCAGAAACTGGCAGGCGGCACTAAGAGATTACTTGAAATTAAGAACGTGATTCTTTTAAAAATATTGCCTTAAAATTGTTTTTATTTTATTATAATTAAGGGTAAGCTCCTGTTTACCACCTCCGACACAGACTGGTTAAGAGAATTTGACGGAAAGGTGGTGATGAAAGGAAATGATATTCTGTATAACAGAAAAAACGTTATGGCTTATCCTGTTAATAACCATAACGCTTTTACTCATTTTCAAATAGGGAGTTAAGAAAGCTCTAAAGGACTCGTACCCCTTTAGGGCTTTTCCCTATATATTTATTATTTACTATTTTTTATATTTTGTCAAGGGATGCATAAAAATACCTTGCCAAATGTCTGTTTTGCACATATAATTTATATAAAAACAGGAGAATGTATGAAAGGTATAGTATTAGCAGGCGGTTCGGGCACGAGATTGCATCCAAGCACTATTGCGGTTTCAAAACAGCTTTTACCGATTTATGACAAACCGATGATTTATCATCCGATTTCGGTTTTGATGCTTGCGGGCATCAGAGATATTCTTATTATTTCGACTCCCCTTGATTTACCGAATTTTAAAAGGCTTCTTGGAGACGGCAGTCAATTCGGGGTTAATTTTTCGTATAAAGAACAGCCGTCTCCTGACGGGCTTGCGCAGGCATTTATTCTTGGCGAAGAATTTATCGGGAAAGACTGTGTTTGTTTAATTCTTGGCGATAATATTTTTTACGGCGGAGGATTTTCAGGCAAGTTAAAAAAAGTCGTGAAAAATATTGAGAATAGCGGCGGTGCTACGGTTTTCGGATATCCTGTGAAAGACCCGCAAAGGTTTGGTGTAGTGGAATTCGATAATTACGGTAAAGTCCTTTCCATTGAGGAAAAACCGAAAAATCCGAAATCTAATTATGCGGTTACGGGGTTATATTTTTATGATAATAACGTTGTCGAGCATGCAAAAAATTTAAAACCTTCTTCGCGCGGAGAACTGGAGATTACTGATTTGAATAATATATATCTGCAGAAAGATAAGTTAAATGTTGAACTTCTCGGACGCGGTTTTGCTTGGCTTGATACCGGAACTCATCAATCGCTTTTACAGGCAGGCCAGTTTGTAAGAACTGTTGAAGAAAATCAGGGCATAAAGATTGCCTGTCTTGAAGAAGTTGCTTATCGCATGGGATTTGTAACAAAAGAAGATTTGCTTATTAGGCTTGACAGTTTTAAGAATAATGAATATTCTGATTATGTAAGAAATATTTTAAATAAAGCGGGAGTATTATTATGAAGAATTTATTAAGAAATATTAATCGGGGGGGGGGCATTCCCAGCTGACAGAGGGCAAGAGGTCTGGATGTCAGCCAATATTAAAGATACTAAGATACTATGGCACTAAGGAAGTAGAAAGTATTATAAAAAAATTTTTCTCCTTTCCCGACGAGGGAGTAAGCGCATGTCATTCTGACGTTCAGCATGACGCTAATTCCACGAAACGAACTTATTCACTTAAAAAACAAGCCGCTTTCACTCTGGCCGAAGTTTTGATAACATTAGGAATTATTGGAGTTGTTGCTGCATTAACTATGCCTGCCTTAATTCAGGAACACAGAGAAAAGGCTACAGTTGCAAAATTAAAAAAAGTTTATTCAACGCTTAATAATGCTTTTATATTGAGCATTAATGAATACGGCGACCTGAGCGGCTGGGGTATTACATCTGGAGATATAGATAATAAAGGTGCTGATATTATTGCAAAACGTCTCAAAGAATTCATGATTTCTGCAAAAGACTGCAATTCTGACGGCGGATGCTTTGGAGAGAATGCTTATAAAACTCTTGGTACAGTTTCTGAAAGGTTTTCGGGCGGTTCAAACAATTTTTCAACTTTTATTTTATCAGACGGCACATCAATAGGTATCTGGGGAACAGGCGGGCCAAAAGTTTACGGTTCAATTATAGTTGATATAAACGGAAAACAAAGACCTAATACTGTAGGTAAAGATGCATTCTGGTTTGAAATCACCGAAAATTCAATTGTACCATACGGAACTAAAGGAAGGACAGGTTCATATACTTTTGAAAATTGTATAAATCCGGTTAGCGCATATTACACATCACGCGGTTGCACTGCATGGGTTATATTTAATGAAAATATGGATTATCTGCATTGCAAAGATTTAAGCTGGGAAGGCAAAACTAAATGTAATTAATATATTGTCATGAAAATTATTTTCACCTATAATTTTAACAGATATGTGAGGGAAATCTCCGGTAAAAATCTTAGAAATTTGACAGATACTGTCAGGGAGGGTGAAAATGCATATAGAACATATAAAAAAAGTTGATCCTGTTGTAGCAGAGCAGATAGAAAAAGAATTTGAACGCCAGCAGAATACAATTGAGCTTATTGCAAGTGAAAATATAACATCGGAAGCTGTTATGGAAGCATGCGGCAGTGTTCTGACAAATAAATATGCCGAAGGCAAACCGCATAAACGTTTTTATAACGGGTGTGATCATGTTGACGTTATAGAAGAAATTGCACAAAAAAGAGCATGCGAACTTTTCCATATGGATCATGCAAATGTTCAGCCCCACAGCGGAGCACAGGCAAATATGGCTGTATTTATGGCTGTTTTAAAACCCGGTGATAGGGTTCTTGGCATGGATTTGTCAAACGGCGGGCATCTTTCTCATGGTTCGCCTGTTAATTTTTCAGGCTTATACTTTGATGTAAAAAGTTACGGTGTAGATGAGTACGGAAATATTGATTACGAAAATGTCCGCAAAATGGCGCTTGAGCATAAGCCAAAACTTATTATATGCGGGGCAAGCAATTATTCTAAAATTATTGATTTTAAAAAGTTTAGAGAAATCGCAGATGAAGCAGGAGCATACCTGTTAGCTGATATTGCGCATATTGCAGGGCTTGTTGCCGCAGGCTTGCACCCTTCGCCTGCAGGTTATGCACAGTTTGTAACAACAACAACGCATAAATCTTTAAGAGGCCCGAGAGGCGGAATTATAATGTGCGACGCGGAATTCGCTCAGATTATTGATAAGGCTGTTTTCCCCGGGATGCAGGGCGGTCCTCTTGAACATATTATTGCAGGAAAAGCTGTTGCGCTTCTTGAAGCTTCAAAACCTGAATTTAAAGCTTATGCAGAACAGATTTTGAAAAACGCAAAAGCTTTAGCACAGGGTTTGATGGATGAAGGCATGGATATTGTAGGCGGAATGACAGAAAACCATTTAATGACACTGGATTTGAGAAAAACGGGCAAGACAGGAAAAGATATGGCGAATGTGCTTGAACGTGTGGGTATTACCGCAAACAAAAATACCGTTCCGAATGATCCGCAGAGCCCCTTTGTTACAAGCGGTATAAGATTAGGTGTTCCTGCTGTTACAACCAGAGGCTTTAAAGAAGATGATATGACAGAAGTTGCAAAAATTATTGCATCTGCAATATTTTCGTCAGATAATGAATTGGGCTTACAAAATTTAAGAGAACGTTCTCTCAAACTTTGTAAAAAATACCCGATATACAAAAACTAGAAGCCCGGATGGCAGGATGTCTGGAAGGCAGGCTGTTATCGAAAATAAATATTTTGAGTGAAACTAGCTTGACCTCCTGACATCCGTACTTCTGACCTTCTAATTAAAAGGATTAATCTAAATGCTTATAAAACTTACACATGCACATATAATCGGAACAGTAATTGCATATCTTATAGGGGTATGTCTTGTACCTCTTGTAATCAGTTTTTCTAAGAAAGAGGGACTTGTTGATGTCCCGAATGAAAGGAAAATTCATACCAAACCTATATCTAGAATCGGCGGGGTTGCGATATGGGCAAGTACAATGCTTACTTTTTTATGCCTTGTGTTTATGAGTTATTACCCTTCCGGAAATCTGCTTTCCGGAATTTTGCTCGGCGGTTCTTTAATGTTTCTTCTCGGGCTTGTTGATGATATTTACAATCTCGATGCAAAATTTAAACTGTTTTTACAGGTTGCTATTGCAACGCTTGTATATCTTCTTGGTATTCAGATAAATAATCTCCCTTTTATTGGAAATATCGGAATTTTTTCTTACCCCATAACTTTGTTATGGATTGTCGGTATTGCAAATGCTTTCAATTTTATAGACGGTGTGGATGGGCTTGCAGGTTCGGTTGTTACGGTTAATGCCGTTACTCTTGCTATAATTGCGGTTGCAATGACACCGCCTAATCATATAAGCGCACTTATCGGGTTTATTCTTGCAGGTTCCATGCTGGCATTTCTTACATATAACTTTAATCCTGCAAAGATTTTTATGGGGGACAGCGGGGCTTTATTTTCAGGCTTTCTTCTTGCAGCAATTTCTATAACAGGTGTTATGAAAGCTGCTACTCTTGCAATTTTACTGCCGTTTTTGGTTCTGGCTGTTCCTATTATGGATATTACATTTTCTTCTCTCAGAAGAATTGCAAAAGGCAAATCTCCGTTTGTAGCTGATGCGGAACACATTCATCATAAATTGCTCCACGCGGGATTTTCGCAGAAAAAGACCGTTATGATTTTGACATCCGTTGCTATCATCGCAGGTGCTTTAGCTTCGTTATTTATGGGCTCTGCTACAATAAAACATTACTTTATGTATATAATAGCAGTAGTTTTTATAATGTTGTTACTAAACTTCATTAAGGTCTTGACAAAAAAATAATTATATGCTATCATTCCAAATGGATTTAATTACTCAGTTTTGAGCCGATGTCGTTTTTGCACGGGATGAGAGTTCAAAATATTTAAGTGTAAATCTGCCATATTACGTATTCTCAAAGTTGAGCATAAACTAAATACTCAGCCGAATGTGTGAATACTATTACGTGTATTAGTTAAGTAAAGGTTTATTAGCTATGACAGTAAGTGCAGTAGGACAAAATGAAAATTCAAAACTCTATACGGTAGTTAAAACTACAGCTGTTGGTGCGGCTTTAGGGTATGCATCCAAGTATATGCTTCCTGTAACAAAACAGGAAGATACTATCAGTAAACGTACTATGATTAATTACTGCCGTAAAGTTACAAACAAGGCAAAAGTTGCCGAAATTAAAGCAGAGGGTGTAAAATCCCGTGCGCAGGATGTGTTTGTAAAGATGATAGAATCTAAAGATAAAGATGCTTTTGCTCCTAAATATATTGCGGCTAAAGTAAAGGCTCTGGGCGGTGAAAATTCTGCTTACGGCAAAGAGTTTCGTGCTATTATAAGAGATGTGAACGATTTGTCTAAGAATTTAACCAGAAGATTTGCAAAATCATATCATCACATGTTAAAAGATATCAGACCTTCCGCTCCGTTTATTGTTGCAGGAGCCGGTGTAGGGTTCTTTGCAGGATTTGCACATAATGTCATGAAAACTGACTTTTATGCATAAATTTTATATTTTTTCACCAAAAAAATATAGGCTGAATTTTTATAATTCAGCCATTTTTTTATTTGTGATTGCTAACATTACATGTAACAAAATGTAAAGATGAATTTAAAAAGGCGGAAACCCTTGATATAATCCTCATAGGATAGGATAGGATAGGATGTATTACGCCTCTGTCAATAATTTTTGCCTGAATGTTTTTATAAAAGATTAAGGGAAATCGATTTTCAAGGATAGGGAAAAGTTAAAGAAAGGAAAATTATTATGTTAAAAGTTTCAATGTTACAATCAGGCATTAGAGGATTTGCAAACGCTGTTAAAAGAGCAGCTGTTAAAGATAAAGGATTTGCCGAAGAACTCGTATATATACACGGTCTCAGATCGGATATTACTCCAAATTCATTGAGAAAGATTGGTCTAACAGAAGATATTTTTGGCAACGGCGGTAAATTGACTAAAGAAGGACAAAAGGAAGTTAGAAGAATAATCAAGGAACTTGACTTGCCGAAAAATGCCACTTGGGAAGATGCTTTTGCTGCAATCAGACGTTATAAAGAAAATTTACCGAAAATCCCAAAACTGGAAATACCAAAACTCAAAGAAGAATTCAATATTGAAGAGTTCAAGAATCTAAAGCTTAAACCGTCAGAGTTGGAGATCCCTAGGCCAAGTATGAAAGAGATTGAGGGGTTTATGAAGAAATATCATCTAAATATTGATGTATAAAAGATAATTAAAGCCGGCTTCATCAGCCGGCTTTAATTTTTGTTATTTCCACCCGTGCCCTCCCGATTTTAGGAGGGAGAATCCATACTCTTGCCCTCAGAGCTTCTGTTTTTTATACGAAGCCCCTCTCTCTAACTCTCTCCCCCAAGGGGCAAGAGAACCAAATATAAGATTAATAGGTCGGGTTTAACCCGACCTATTTTAAATATGACATACGGCTAGGCTCCTTCGGCAACAACTGTTGCAATCAGTTCTCCGTAACTGTTCATTGAGCCGTCAGTTTCTTCTACTACGTAAGAATAACCTTCTTTGCCTTCTACGGCTTTTTCTGCTTTTTGCAGTGCTTCATCGTAATCTTTTGTTTCTGCTACTAATGTTTTTGAAAATTCAGAATGATTTTTTAATGTGTAAACGTGATACATTTTTTTATCCTTTCCAGTAAAGTGAAGAATTAACAATGTTGGAATTACCCTTCACGTTTCACTCTTCACGCTTCACTTTTTCTATTTTTTCTTTTAATTCAATAACTTCATATTTGAGTCTGTTAAGCTCGCATCTGACAGGGTCAGGAATTCTGTTGTGCATAAGAACTCCGTTTTCATCTTTGATTTTTCTTCTGACAATTCTTCCGGGGACACCGACTACTGTTGAATATTCAGGTACATCTTCCACAACAACAGAGCCTGCACCTACTCTTACATAATCGCCTAACGTTATATTGCCGAGAACTTTTGCTCCCGCACCGACTATTACTCCATGACCGAGTGTCGGGTGGCGTTTACCGTGTTCTTTGCCTGTTCCGCCTAAGGTTACCTGCTGATAAATCAGAACATCATCTCCGATTTCTGTTGTTGCGCCGATTACAACGCCTTCGCCATGGTCTATAAAGAATCTTCTGCCGATTTTTGCCGCAGGGTGAATTTCAATGCCTGTTATAATCCTTGTTATATAAGATATTATGCGCGGGATTAGGGGAATATGCCATTTATATAGCCTGTGTGCAAAGCGGTAGGCAATCAGTGCGTGAAGTCCAGGGTAGCAAAGAATTACCTCAAGCAGATTTTCTGCGGCAGGATCTTTGTCGTAGATTACCTGAATATCTTCTTTTACTTTTTTTATTCCGCGTTTGAGTATTTTAAACATAATTTGTTGACCTTTTGTTTGAAGTGTATATGTTAAATGAAGTTAATAGGTGAATATGTTAATAGGTCGATATCCGAAATGTATTAATTAAATACTTGCCGGTACAACTTCTGTAAAGAACTTATTCACTCATTTACTTATTAACCTGCTCACTTTCAGATTAATTTTGCAAATTTACGTTTACCTGCCTGCAATACTACACTTTCTGCAAAGCTTAGTACATAAGCCGTATCGGTAATTTTTTTACCGTCAAGTTTGACGCCGCCGCCTTGAATTAAGCGTTTTGCTTCCCCTTTGCTTGAAGTAAATTTTAATTCCACAAGAATATCCAGAATTCCTTTACCGTTCATTCCTGAAACTTCTGCTATATCATCAGGAATTCCTTTATTAGAAACTACATTTACAAATGCGTCCTGTCCTCGTTTGGCGCCTTCTTCTCCATGGTATTCCGCTGTAATTGTATATGCAAGCTTCATTTTTATATCGCGCGGGTTCACCGAACCTTCTGCGATTTGTTTATCAATTGTTTCAAGTTCTTCTTTGGTAGCATCTGTCAGGAGGCTGAAATATCTTGAAATCATATTATCAGGAATACTCATTAACTTGCCGAACATATCAACTTCGCTGTCCGTGAGAGAAATGCAGTGTTCGGGATAAGTTTTTGACATTTTTACAACCCCGTCAGTACCTTCAAGGAGCGGTAACAGCATCACAAGCTGCGGATATTTTTTGCCGTAAGCAGCCTGAATATCGCGTCCAAGAAGGGTATTAAATCTCTGATCAGTTCCGCCGAGTTCAATATCTGAATCAATTTCAACGGAATCATAAGCCTGCATCAAAGGATAGAAAAATTCATGAATTGCGATGGGTTTGCCTTCTGCGTAGCGTTTTGCAAAGTCATCGCGTGTCATCATCTGTGCAACCGTAACCTGCGATGCAAGTTTTAACAAATCCGTAAAATTCATTTTATGCAGCCAGTCAGCATTATTAACAACTTCAGCTTGAGAAACATCAAGAACCTTTGACATTTGTTCAAAATAAGTTTTTGCATTTGCTTCAACCTGTTCTTTGGTTAATGCAGGACGGGTTTCAGACTTGCCTGACGGATCACCGACCATTGCAGTTGCTCCGCCGACAATCAGGACAATTTTATGTCCGAGATTTTGAAATTCTTTTAATTTCCTCATTACAACAGTATGGCCAAGATGCAAATCAGGACGCGTTGGATCCATTCCGAGTTTTATTCTTAAAGGTGTATTTTTATCATGTGAATATTGCAGTTTTGCAGCTAATTCTTCAATTCCGCCCGGCAAAACTTCTGCATTGCGTGTTAAATGCTTTGCCTGTTCTATAAATTCCTCTCTTATTTCTGCCATTATTTTTCTCCGATTATTAACTTCTGTAAATTTATTATATCACGCGCAAAAAAATTTTTTACGAGTTTTATATCAGCTATGGACAAGATTAGTAACATAAATTTTACAGGTATTTCAAACATAGGATTTATTAATTTCAGGCGGGAACCGGGTGCTAAAGGCGCTTTATCAAGAAGTCTGTCTATGGTATTGCGTGATGATGTTAAAGGTAAGGATTTGTCCGAATATAAACTGGTTCTTCGTAAAATTACGGACTCTCCATCAGATTATCATTTTGACCCTGACAGCCCGAATGTTTTAAATGTTGAATGTTACAGCGACAGGAACGGTGATGTACTCATGCTTAACGGTAATGTAATTGAGCCTGATACTAATACTATGCCTGTATTTTCATATATCGCAAAACTTACAAGAAAAATTGCAAATATGCCCAAAAAAGATATGGTTGTGAATAATGACTATGTAAATTATGAAGCGCAGACAAATCTTATTTATGGCAGTAAAATAGCTGTGAATGGGGATTCGCCGCAACAAAAATTTGAATTTTTAGGCGGATTTTTTAATAAAGACGATGCAAAATACGGAGCAGAACAGACCAATAATTTTATTCAAAAAATTATGGGTAAATATTTTGATGTTTAATAAATAAAAAACCGATTCTAAAAGAACCGGTTTTTTGATTTTTTTACTGTGAGATGTTTGTTAATTCGTTCCGTAATGCTGTAATTTGGTTATTATAGTATTCAAGCCAAGTTGTATCTTCATTCTTTAGTGAAGGTTCTGCTAGTGCGCGTATCCTTTTTTTGTCAAGTTCTTCTAATTGAGTTTTTATTTCCTCTTTTCTTATAGCGTTTTGAATACTTAACTGTTTTATTTCCGCTTCTTCTGCTGATAATTTTTTCCATATACCGTTTTCTTGTGCATATTCTGTTTCATTAACAGCAATGACCTGCCCTTCGAAAAGAATTATTCTTTTCCCTAAACTTTGCTGAGATAATAATTCAGTCCAATATTCATCTGTTAATTCTATTGCATTCTCAAAATTTTTTTCATAAAATCCGTAATCTTTATTATTTTTAGTTCCATAATATTTCATCTTTTAACCTCCTTTAGTATCCGATAGCTATCCAGTTAACGCTGTTGCATACACCGGCACTGCCGAGTGTAAATCCTGTAAGACTCTGTGAGTCTATGCCTGTATCGGTTCTTTCATAATGCCCTGCCCAACCGTTTTTACAGCATGATACACATGCCACAGTGCCGAATGCTATCGGGTATGTTACAATTGCACCGGTCTGCCAGCCCCATTGCAATGTTACTCCGTCGGGAAACCGTAAATATCCAGGATTAGATGTTTGAAAAATTCCTGTAATTGAGTACCAGCCTGTCCAGGCAGAGTTTATAAAATTTCTGGTAAATATCTCAGAATTATCAGCCGTACCAAACCATATTTGTTTAATGAGCGATGCGCTGTCGCCCGTTACAATAAGCGTTCCTGAATTACCGTTCGGAATATTATAAGGTTTGTATACTTCGGAAAAAATATATGTACCTTTAGTTTTATAATTATTTAGATCGGTTCCTGAATCTGTAACTGTGTGTTCATTGACAAGTTCTGTTTTATCAGCTTTTGTTTCAAGTGTTTCATTTAATTCTTCAATATCTCCGGCTGCAGTTAATCTGTTCGCTTCTATGACATCGGCAAGAGCTATAAAGTTCGCATTTACCTCTCCTGCTTTGGCTTTTGTCCCGGGGATAAAAGAGTAAGGTATCATTGAATCAGCCATAAATTTCCTTTCTGACTAATTTAATGAAAAATGTTATTTAAAATGCGTTTGAATAATCAATTATAACACGTGTTTGCAAAAATCGTCAATCTTGTGCTAAAATCACTTTATGGCAATCGGTGTTGATATTGAAGATATTGAAAGATTTAAAGGAAAATCCGAAGATTTTCTGCACAGAGTTTTTACACCCTTGGAGCTCGAATATTGTTTACAATTTTCAAAACCAGAGAGTCATCTGGCAGCCCGTTTTTGTGCAAAAGAAGCTGTAGTAAAAGCTTTGACAGCCCTTGATATCGAAAATGTGCCTTATAATAAAATAGAAGTTTTCCATAATGAAAAACAATACCCTCAAATTCGAATTTTAAAACAAATTGAAAAGAACATTGTTTTTCAAGTTAGTCTTTCTCATGACAGAACAAAGGCACTAGCTTTTGTTACGGCTGAAGAACAATAGCTTTGCTTTTTTTGTATGAGCCTAAAAATCTTATATAAGTCGTTTTTTCTTTAATTTTTTGTATTGTATTCATAATTTTGGGTTCATGTATATGTCCGTCAAAGTTTACTATGAATATATATTCTCCGAATTTGTTTTTTGAAGGACGCGACGCGATATAGGAAAGATTGATGTGGTTTTGCATAAATATTTCAAGGACATTCAAAAGCGCACCCGGTTTGTTTTCTGTAGAAAATGCCATTGACGTTTTGTCATGTCCTGTTTCTTCGGTTTCAAAATCGCCAATAAGGACAAATCTTGTCTGGTTTGTTTTATCATCGTTTATGTTTTCTTTGAGAATATTCAAATTATAAGTTTCTGCTGTTTTTTTGCTTCCGATTGCTCCATAGGTAAGATTATAATTCTGCAGGCTTCTTGCAGCTTCTGCAGTGCTTGCAGCTTCTATGATGTTAACGTTAAACGGAAGTTCATTGTGTATAAAATCCTGACACTGTGCAAGCGCCTGAGGATGCGAAATTACTCCCGTAATTGATGAAAATTCTGTTGTTCTTGCTAAAAGACAGTGGTTTATCGGGAGGTAACATTCCGATAAAATTTTTATATTCGGATTTTTTGTAACCATAAGATTGTCCATTGATTCTCTTACAGCGCCTTCAATTGAATTTTCAACGGCAAGAACGCCGAGTGAATCAGGGGTATCATCAACATATTCCACAACCTGTCTGATTGTCTGCAGGGGAGTCGGGTATGCGCTTATGTTAAATCGTTTGCAAAATTCATCTTTTGCCATTTCGGTAAATGAAGCTTGAGGTCCTAAATATGCTATTGTTTTAACAGTTTCTAAATTTAACATTTGCGATTACTCCTTATTTCTAATATTATTATAACAGAAGAAAATAGCGAGGCAATACAAATGAGTAATATAAAATTCGGTACTGACGGCTGGAGAGCTGTTGTTGGAAAAGATTTTAACGAAGAAAATGTAAGAACGGTTACAAAGGCAATAGGGAAATATATTTTTGACAATTTTGGATTGGGAAAAAAGATTATTATAGGATACGATCCGCGATATAAAGCTTTAGACTTTGCACAGCAGACTGCAGAGCAGTTAGCGGAATACGGCTTTGAGGTTTTGTTATCGGATAAGGTTGTTCCGACTCCTGTTTTAGCATATAATGCAAAACATTTGAATGCCTGTGCAGTTATGTTTACAGCTTCTCACAATCCGCCTGAATATCTAGGGATAAAATTTATTCCCGATTACGCAGGTCCTGCAACATCTGATATTACGGATGAACTTATGTATAATCTTGCTGTGCCGTTTAAAAATCAGGAAGCAGGCGGGCATGTTATTAAATATAATTTTGCGCCGGATTATTTTGCACACCTTGAAAAACTTATTGATTTTGGAAAAATTAAAAGTTTCGATAAAAATATAATTTTTGATGGCCTTTATGCCGCAAGCATCGGTTATTTTGATAAACTTTTAGATATTCACGGCATAAAATATGACAGCCTTCACATGTTCCATGATGTGAACTTTGGCGGCGGAATGCCTGAACCCAAGCCCAAATATTTAAAAGAATTGATTGAAAAAGTTAAGTCAGCTACAAATTCTGTTGGTTTTGCAAATGACGGCGACTCTGACAGGTTCGGCGTAATAAATGAAAACGGAGAATATGTCTCACCGAACGAAATTATCGCAATTCTTTTAATCCATCTAATCAGACATAAAGGGCTAAAAGGTACGCTTGTAAAAACTGTAGGTGCAAGTCTTTTACTAAATAAAACTGCTGAAAAACTCGGTGTTGAAGTTATTGAAACGGCTGTCGGATTTAAACATGTCGGGGAAGCAATGCGCAGATTTAATCCCGTCATAGGCGGAGAAGAATCCGGCGGTTTAAGTATTCAGGGACATATTCCGGAAAAAGACGGAATTCTTGCAAATCTTCTTATACTCGAGGCTATGGCTTATGAGAACAAATCACTTGTTGAATTTCAAAAAAATCTGTATGATTTTGTCGGTTGCAGATTCTACAACGACCGGATTGACAGACGTCTTGAAAATTTTGACGAAATAAGACCGCTTCTTGAAGAGTATAAAAACAAAAAATCAATCGGCGGTTTGAATGTTAAAAATATTGATACAAAAGACGGTGTAAAACTTTACTTTGACGATAATACAAGCTGGATGCTTGTACGCCCAAGCGGAACCGAGCCGCTTTTGAGAATTTACTTCGAAAGCGACAGTCCGCTAAAACTCGACAAACTTAGAAAAACAATCTAAAAAAAGATGCCAGCGGGAAGCGTGGATCTATATAAGTGCTCCTGTTTAATCTGTTTGCGGCATTTGAGAGAAATTGAAATTTTTTGTTTTCATCAAGAGCGTCTTTGCAAAATTCATGAAGATCTATGTCTTTATACTTGTTTTCATGAACTTCTGTTCTTTTTTTCTGGGCATTTATTTGATTTTTTATTGTTTCAAATTCGTTATTATCAAGGAAAATACCTCCGCAGTTGTTACAGGTATCAATTTGTATCCCGAACGATTTTGTTTTTACCATTGGCGTTTTACAGGCAGGGCAGATCCTTGTTTTAGATTCATCAACTGGCATGAAGTTTTTGCCTTCTATAAGCTGTTTTAACTCCCATACCTCATTGATGGATGAAGTGCACTGCTGAAATTCTCTGGAATCAAAAAAGATTCCTCCGCAGTTGTTTGAACATACATCAAGGTTTATACCTTTATCTGTTATAAATACTTTTGTCATTTCCTCCCCGCATGCGGGACACGTTAATATATCTGTGCTGTCAGCCATATTAATACCCCAAAAATAATTTATCCAGTGCTTTTAAAAATCGTGAACGCTTTGCAAGATTTATATTATGCTGCATCTCCAGTGCATCAATTTTTGCACCTGTTTCATTGTAGGTTGAGGCTAGAAAATCTTGTTTTCTGTCTTCTTCTGTTGCATACTGTTCGCGCATTTTTGTCAGTTCACCGTGGTCAAAAAATTTTGAACCGCAGTTGTAGCATTCATCTATTGTAATCTCATGTTTAATGCTTACATGATTTTTTACCATATTGTTGCCGCAGACAGGACAAACTCTTGTAATGCTTTCATCTGTTTTTTCAAAAGTTTTGCCTTCAATTGCCTGTTTCAATTCGTCAATATTTTCCGACTGTTCATCAAAGTGTTTCAATTCCTGTCCGTCAAAAAATATACCTCCGCAGCCGTCTAAACAAACATCAAGGCTTGTTCCGCTTTCCTTCATGTAAACTTTATGCATTGCTTTTCCACAGGCTGGACAGGTAATCATTTCTATGGTATCGCTCATTTTTATCTCCTTTGTTTAGAAGGTAGGAAGATAAGAAGGTAAGAAGATAGGCTGTTATTGTTCAAAAATTTTTTTTGAACATTTTTATCGGCTTATCTTCCAATCTTCATACCCTCCTATCTTCTGGTTTATTTTACTTCTGCATTTTCAGACAAATTTTTCAAAATGGTGTAAGAAGCATCCCAGCCGTTGAGTCCGCCTGTTGCTTTATATTTGGCAATTTGTTTTGCTCTTTCTTGTTTTAATTTTGCCTGTTCTTTTTCCCATTTCTTAAGTTTCTTTTCGCTGGAATTTCTTTCATCAAGTGTCGGCTGAATGTAAGCTGTGAAATTTCTGTATTCCTGACATCCGTATCCTGCTTTTACTTTGGAAGGATAGTTGTATGCAAGATAGTCATAGATGTACATTGTGCGTTTAAAATTATTAGGCTGGCTCTTTAACAAGTCCATTGTAGAGCCTGGCATTTTACCTAATACAACAATCATTGCAAGCGGGTTGTAACCTGCCTGAATCATTAAATCAACACCTGTTATATCCGCATTCATCTGATCTTTTTCTGACATGTTATTCAGCGTAAGTTCATTTGCCGCAAGTGCTGTGGTTTCAAGTGATGTGTCTATAAAACTTCCTGCAATTGCGCTTGTAATATTAGAAACTAGTTTCTTTTTAGATGCATTTGCATTTATCAGCGCGCCGAGTTCCTGAGAAATAACTGCGGCTACTTCGTTGTCGTTTCCTGTATAATTAAGATTAGTTTTACTGATATAAAGTTCATTATTCGCATTTGAAGTGCTGTTTGCAACTTCTGTTTCGGTTACGACAAATTTAGTCTCGGAAGGCAGGCTGTTTTTTGTCAAAACCTGTTTACCTACTGTCGGAACTCTGTCTACAGCGCTCCATGTTGCCGAAAGTGATGGAGCTGCAAGTGATGCTGCTAAAAATAACGATAGAATAATCTTTTTCATTTTTTTTCATCCTTTCTGTCAAATTTCGTTTGACTTATTAGATTTTTGGCATATTACATCAAAACTGCCTACTGATACTGCCTATCTTCCAATCTTCTTACCCTCTTATCTTCTTATTGTTCTCTGTTTCATCTAATCAGTAAATCTGTATTTGATAAGTGCAATAATTGCATGGAATCCGTCTTTCCACGTGATTTTTTTACCCTCGGAAAATTCTCTTCCGTAATAAGAAATCGGAAGTTCATACAATCTTGCACCTCTTTTTAAAACTTTTGCCGTAATTTCAGGTTCAAAGTCAAAACGGTTTGATTTAATTTCAATTCCTTTAATAAAATCAGCTTTAAAAGCTTTATAGCATGTTTCCATATCGGTTAATGTAGAACCGTAAAGAATATTTGTCAAAAGCGATAAAAATTTGTTGCCCAAAAGATGATGGAACATAAATGATCTTGAAGGTTTACCGCCTGAAAGCCTTGAACCATAGCAAACATCGGCTTTCCCGTCAATAATTAGTTTTATTAGAGGCTCGTAATCAACAGGATCATATTCAAGGTCAGCATCCTGAATTATTATAATATCGCCTGATGCTTCTTTGAAACCTGTCCTTAATGCTGCGCCTTTACCTTGATTATATTCATGATACAAAACTTTGTACGGATATTTTGAATATAAATCTTTTGTTCCGTCTGTTGAATAATCGTCTATCAGTATTATTTCTTTTTCAAGTCCGCAAAATGACGCTTTTTCAACCTTTTCAATTATTTTATCCAGAGTGTTTACTTCGTTATAAACGGGAATTAATATTGTAATTTTTTCCATATAAGCTCCATTCTAATAAAAAGTATTTGTAATCTTTATAAAAATATTGTACAATAAAAACATAGAGTTGTAAAAAGTGTTTAACAAATATTTATAAGGGTTAAGAATAAAATGATGATTGAGTGTGATACAGAAATAATAAGAAAAGGACTGGCACTGCTGGCAGAAAAAGCGTATGATGAAGCATTAAATACTTTTGAAGAGGCTAGAAATTTTTACGGAACAAAAAGCGCATCAGGTTATCTGTCTGTGAGTTTAAGCCTTTTCGGACTTGCATTATATTTAAAAGATAAAAGCAGGTACGAAGAAGTATTAAGAATTTTAAATGATGCCCGGTTTATGGCGGAAAATTCGAAAAGCGATACCGGAAAAATCGTTAATGAATATGCCAAAGGTACTGTAGCTTTTGGCGAAGGCTTGAAAGATACCGCTTTAATGTATTTTGAACATGCAAAAAATATCGCAATGATAGCGGGTGATGAATTTTCAATTATAGGTTATACTCTTACAAGAATTAAAGAAATAAAAAGTGATGAAGATTTTACCCTTCCTGTTAAAAGCGATCCGCTTGTTTCCCTTGTAAAAATCGGCAGATCTATCAGCGCCGTAACTGATATTGATATTTTGCTGAAAGTTATAGCGGAAGAAACAAAAATTGCTATTCAAGCAGACAGATGTACGGTTTTTATGTATGATAAAGAGAAAAATGAACTCTGGAGCAAAGTCGCACTGGGGCTTGACAGTCAGGAGATACGTTTTCCTGCTGATAAAGGGCTTGCAGGTTACGTTGTAAAAACAGGCGAGCCGTTAAATATCCCCGATGCATACAGCGATCCGCGTTTTAATCCTGATATTGATAAAGAAACAGGCTATAGAACAAAGACAATACTTTGTATGCCGATTAAAAACAATAATAAAGAAATTATCGGTGCATTCCAGGTATTGAATAAATTGGGCGGGGTATTTACAAAAGGTGATGAAGATCTGCTTGCTGCAATAGGCGGAAGTGCATCTATTGCTCTTGAAAATGCACAGTTATTTGAACAGCAGAAAGAGCTTTACAAAGAACAAAAGATTTTGTTTGAAAGTTTTATAGACACCCTTGCAAAATCTATAGATGCCCGCGACAAAATTACTGCAGGGCATTCAAGCCGTGTAAAGCTTTATTCAATGCTTCTTGTTGATGAACTCGGCTGTGATGAGAATTTTAAAGAACTTGTTGAAAAAGCCGCAATTCTTCATGATATTGGAAAAATCGGGATACGTGATTCTGTTCTTCAAAAAGAAGGCAAGCTGACAGATGATGAATACAAACATATTCAGGAACATGTAAGAATAACTCATGATATTTTAGAGAAAATTCATACTTCTGAAAATTTTAAAATTATAACGGAAATTGCCTGCTCGCATCATGAAAAATATGACGGTTCAGGATATTACAGGCACCTTGCAGGTGATGATATCCCGTACGGCGGACGAATTCTTGCTGTGGCGGATGTATTTGATGCGATTACATCACGGCGTCATTACCGTGATAAAATGCCTATTCAAAATGTTATTGATATTCTTATATCAGGTAAGAATAAGCATTTTGACGGCAATCTTGTTGACGCGTTTTTGAAAATTTCTCTGGATAAAATTGTACGTGTATTTTTGACGGAAAATCATCACAGTCTGACAGATGAAGACGCAGTAACTTTGAGCAGATATAATCTGCTGGATATTTACAATTTTATAACAGGTGAAAATGTATCTGATGAAAATAGACATATTGCAGAATTGTTTAATTTCTATTATTCTGGAAATGTAGATAAAAGTGAGGGTTAAAAAATAATATCTTCTATGCATAAATTGCTTTTTACAATTGTAATAACAACGGCTGTAATTACTCCGGTATTTGCGGACGGTTTTGATGCGATAAAACCTGCAGATCCTCTTAATCTAAAACCGCAGTCTGTTAATACAATTGCACTGCCTATTAAAAAAGCAACTCTTACTCATAACAGTCTGCATAATCAATATGTAATAGCTTTTGACAGGTTCGTTCAGAGTAATGTCAAGTCTGCTTATAACGATTTTAAAATCCTTATCGAAACAATGGATGAAAATGATTATGCTTATATGAAAATGGCTGAAAATATGGCGGATATAGGATTTTTTGATCTTTCGGAACTCGCATCTTCCAAAATTGAGGACAGGGCGCTTTCTGATTTTCTAACAGGGGATATAAAACTTTATTATTACCCGTCAAAAAAAATACAAAAAGATGATGAAATTTATCTTGGCGAAGTTTTTTCCAATATTATCTATAATGACCAGAGTCGGGAAGCGACATCTGAACTTGTTAAAAATACTTCACTTCTTGCATCTTCAGATTATGCAAATTATGTAGCATCGCTCGGCTATTTAAAATCGAATGACTTTATCAATGCAAATACTTATATTGATACTGCAATAAAGATGAACCCGCAGAATTTGAATTACAAAAAATTGAAGGCTGAAATTCTTTCTCAGGGTAAAAAGCCTAAAGATGCAATTAAAATGGTCGATTATATAAAATCTCAGAAGCTTTATTCTGCTGATTTTGCAAGAAAAGTAAATTCTCTGGAGCAGTATGTTCTTTATAAGTCTGAAAAAAATTATTCCGAAAAAATGTATCATCTGGGATTTTACTATTACTACGAAAATGAGCTGGCAAAATCGATGAGAACTTTGCAGAGTGCTTTGACTTCAAAAAAGAAGCATAATAAAAAAGTTTATGCGGTCTTATCCAGAGTTTACTATAATATGCAGGAATTTGAAAAGGCTCAGGATACTGCAATGAAAGCTCATAAAATGGACAGCGGAAATTCTATGGTTTTGCTCGTGCTTGGAGATTTGAGCTACAGGACAGGCGATTATAAAACTGCTTTAAAATATTATCGCGATGCAGAGTCTAAAGACAAAACTTCTTCTGTTTTTTCTTTAAAAGTTGCTCAGACTTATGAAAAACTCGGAAAAGAAAAGAAAGCTTATGAGTTGTATGAAAAAATATTAAAAACATATTCTGACTGCTGGACGGCCTATTACAAAATTGCTCTGAAAGATAAGTCAAAAGAAATTGCTTACTTGAAAAAAGCAATAGCATTAAATATGAATTTTAAGGAAGCCTGGATAGATCTCGGGCGTGTTGAAATTGAGCGCGGAAATTATTTTGATGCCAGAAAATATTTGGGTGTCGCGCACTATATTGACGAAAATGATTTTAGATATTATTATTATCAAGGGCTGATTGCAAAAAGTCAGGGTATGAAACAGGATGCAAAAAGTTATTTTAAAAAGTCCATTATGCTTAACCCTGATTACGCACCTGCTAAAGAGGAATTGAATATATGAAACAAAACATTTTGATAGTTGAAGATCATGAACTTACACGCTTCGGGTTAAAAACAACATTCGAAGGTGTTGATTTTGTTGAAAATATTTACGAAGCAGATTCTGCAGAAACTGCAATTAAGGTATTTAATGAAAATAAAGTTGATGTTATTATCATGGATCTCGGTTTGCCTAATATGAACGGTATTGAGGCTACAAAAGAAATTCGTTCCTCTAACAAGGATGTTAAAATTATTATTTTGACTTCTCATAATGATGAAAAGGAAGTTTTAAACAGTCTAAAAGCAGGAGCAAATGCATACTGTTCCAAAGAAATTAACCCCAAACGGCTTATTGAAGTTGTAAGATCCGTTGCAGACGGCGCTGCATGGTTTGATCCGAGTATTGCTCATATTGTCTTGAAAGCGAGTGCAAATTCTCCTTCATTTGATGCGGAAGATAACAGAAAAGACTATGATTTAACCTCCCGTGAAGCGCAGATATTAAAGCTTATGACAGAAGGCTACAGCAATATGGAAATTGCTCAGATTCTTGTTATAAGTATTAATACGACAAAAGCTCATGTCGCAAATATTTTGCAGAAGTTAGAAGTTGATGACAGACTTCAGGCAGCATTAAAAGCACTTAAAAATAAGATAGTATAAGGATTTGAAAATATGTCTGAATTGACAAAAGTTTTGTTAGTTGATGACAATTCCAAATATTTAAAAGATGCTCTGCCTTTTTACGGGTATCAGGTTACAACAGCCTGTGACGGCATTCAAGCATTAAAGCTGCTTTCTTCCGGAAATAATAAATTTGACATTATGCTTCTTGATGTTATGATGCCTAATATGGACGGCTGGCAGACATTGAAAGCTGTCCGTTCAAATCCGTATACAAAACATCTTCCGGTTATTATGCTGACAGCAGTAAATGACGACAGAAAAATGGTTGCAGGTTTGAAAATCGGAGCGGATGATTATGTTGTAAAACCTTTTATTCTGCCAAATCTTCTTGCCCGTATGGAAGCTGTTTTAAGACGTTCAAATATTGCAGGACAAAAAAGAAAAGATTTATCTGCGGAAAAAGTTTCGCTTTCATCTTTGACCGCTAAGGAAAAAGAAGTGTTACAAATGGCATCAAAGGGGGAAAGTAATAAACAGATTGCAGAAAAATTATTTGTAAAAGAAGTTACGGTAAAAACACATTTTAACAGTATTTTTAAAAAATTGAAGGTCGCAAACAGAACACAGGCAGTGCTTCTTGCCCTGCAGGCAGAATTAATATAGGATAAGATAAGATAAAATAAAATTTAATATAAGGAGAACAAAAGTCAATGATAGATTATACAAAAGAAGAATTAGTCGAGTTATTAAAAAAGAACCCCGATAAGTTTAATGCCTGGAAAGTTGAACAGGAAGAAGTAGATCTTTCTGAAGTGGATTTTTCCGGTATAAACCTCGCAGAAATTGATTTTACGGATGTAGATTTGAATTCAAGTTCTTTTGCTGATTGCAGTCTTTCTTTTGTAAATTTTACCAATACTGATTTGACATCAGTGGATTTCACGCGTGCCAGAGTTCTGGAATGTGATTTTACTGATGCCCTGCTGACCGGTGCTGATTGCAGTTATGCAGAAATGACTTATTGTAATTTTTCCGACTGCGATATGGCAGGCTGTATTTTGTCTGAAACTGATTTATCAAACTCTGATTTGACATCATCTGTGAACCTTAATGCAGCACGATATGATGAAGACACAGTATGGCCGGATGAAGATATGCTTCCTTCTGATTTTGACGGAACAGGGCATAGAGATTTGTCGGCTCTGCAAGATGAAGAAGACGAAGTTTCTTCTGACTGGTAAATAAAATAAAGTTTTTAATTCACAAAATGGTAAGCCGTTATCGGCTTATCGTTTTTTTATTACTAAAAATCTTGACTTGCCCCTTTCAGCACGTACAATAGTCTTGTATATAACCGAAGGGAGTATAGAAAATGTTGGATCGTATACAAGTTACAAAAGAAGTAGAAGAAATGTGCTGCGTAAAACGCGGCGTTAAAGGCGAGCCTGCTCCTATCCCTCAAGAAGGCGATTGGACAAAAGTTAAAGAAATTAAAGAAATTTCAGGCTTGACTCATGGCTGTGGTTGCTGTGCACCCCAGCAAGGTACCTGCAAATTAACTCTTAATGTCAAAGACGGTATTATTCAGGAAGCATTAGTTGAAACTATCGGATGCTCTGGTATGACTCACTCTGCTGCTATGGCAGGCGAAATCCTTCCGGGTAAAACAATTCTTGAAGCATTAAATACAGACCTTGTTTGTGATGCAATTAACGTTGCAATGAGAGAATTGTTCTTGCAAATCGTTTACGGAAGAACTCAGACAGCTTTCTCTGATAACGGTTTGCCTGTTGGTGCTGGACTTGAAGACTTAGGCAAAGGCCTTCGTTCACAGGTTGGTACTATTTATTCAACTAAACAAAAAGGCCCGAGATATCTCGAACTTGCAGAAGGTTATGTTCTTGAATTAGGTCTTGATAAGAATGATGAAATTATCGGATACAAATTCGTTCACATGGGCAAATTTATGGACGCAGTTAAAAAAGGCATGGATCCGAAAGAAGCTCTTGAAAAATTCACAAGTACTTACGGCAGATTTGCTGATGCAGTGAAAAAGATTGATCCGAGAGTTGAATAGTAAAGGAGATTCCGAAATAAATTCGGAATGACGTGTCATCCTGAACTAGTTTCAGGATCTCAGTAATAAAATATAAAAAAATTAAGAGGAAAATAAAATGACAGTAAAATTTGAAGGACAAGACAGACGTCAGGCTAAATTGAATAAATTGTTACCTGAATACGGCTTCAAATCTTTGGAAGAAGCTCAGGAACTCTGTAAATCAAACGGTATTGACGTTGAAGCTATTGTTAAAGGAATTCAGCCTATTGCATTTGAAAATGCTGTTTGGGCTTATACTTTAGGTGCAGCAATTGCACTTAAAAAACAGGCTAAAGATGCTGCTGAAGCTGCAAGTCTTATCGGTGAAGGCTTACAGGCTTTTTGTGTACCGGGATCTGTCGGCGACACAAGAAAAGTTGGTATCGGACATGGTAATTTGGCTGCTATGCTTTTAAGAGAAGAAACTCAATGTTTCTGTTTCTTGGCAGGCCATGAATCTTTTGCAGCTGCAGAAGGTGCTATCGGTATTGCAAGAAATGCCAACAAAGTTAGAAAAAATCCTTTGAGAGTAATTTTAAACGGTTTAGGTAAAGATGCTGCTTATGTAATCTCAAGAATTAACGGCTTTACTTCTGTTGAAACAAAATATGACTACAAAACAGGCGAATTAAAAGTTGTTAAAGAACAGAGATTTTCCGATGGTGAAAGAGGAGAAATCAGATGCTACGGTGCCGATGATGTTTCAGAAGGCGTTGCTATCATGATTAAAGAAGGTGTTGACGTTTCTATTACTGGTAACTCAACTAACCCGACAAGATTCCAACACCCGGTTGCAGGTACTTACAAAAAATGGTGCTGGGAAAACGGAAGAAAATACTTCTCAGTAGCATCAGGCGGCGGTACAGGAAGAACATTACACCCTGATAACGTTGCTGCTGGTCCTGCTTCTTACGGTATGACTGATACTATGGGAAGAATGCACGGTGATGCTCAGTTTGCGGGTTCTTCATCAGTCCCTGCTCACGTAGAAATGATGGGTATTATCGGTATGGGTAACAATCCGATGGTAGGAGCAACTGTTGCAGTTGCAGTTGCTGTTGATCAGGCATTACGTAAATAGTAAATTAATCCAAATAAAATAAAATCCTCCTTATATTAAGGGGGATTTTTATTTTTACGGTAATTATATTGCAGTTTACACTAAATAACATCTTAAATGTCCCCCTGAACTTGTTTCATGGTCTATCAATATAGAGATTCCGAAGCAAGTTCGGAATGGTAGTATGACTGTATTTTGAATATATTTAGTGTAAACTGCAATATAATTACCATTTTTGCGGCATATTCACTTATTCTCTTGTATAATATACAAAAAAATGATATAATGTCTTTATAAGAAGAGGAATTAGTTGTATGAAATTATCTTATAGACGATATGTTGCTTTTACATTGGCCGAAGTTCTTGTAACATTGGGTGTTCTGGGTGTTGTTGCGGCTATGACAATGCCTACACTTATGTCCAGCCATCAGAAAAAGGTTTATGCTGTTCAAATGAATAAAGTTTATAATGAACTTCAGCAGGCATTTTTAAAATTTAGAAATGATAAAAATGCCGTAACTTTAACCGAAGCAGGCTTGGCTTCTCAGGCTGATGTAAATCAGTTTTTGAAAGATTATTTTAAAACTGTTACTGTGTGTGATAACCTTGAGCCTCCATGTATTCCCAATACCGAATATAAAAATTTAAATGGTGCTTCTGTATTGGGCGGAGGAGTTGAGAATGTTAAAAATTGGTTTAGCAACGTAAATTGTGGTGTTTTGGGAAGCGGAGCAACAATATGTATTGAGGCGCTCGGTAATAACAGTCATGTCTCAAATGGTGTTAAATGGTCTCATATTCTTGTTGATACAAATGGGATGAAAAAGCCAAATACAGGCGGTAGAGATGTTTTCTTTATTGCATATTATGAAAATGGTACGATAGATGAAGAAGGTGTTGTCCCGAGTTGTAATGCTAAAAAAGAATGTGTACTTCCTTCTGATGCAAGAGATAAACGGGAACAGCTTTTTACTCAAATGTGTAAATCAAGTACACGTTTCAGGGGCTGTTTTGGAAAGCTCATTAATGACAATTGGGTAATGAATTATTAAAAATGTAATATTTTCTATAGTGGATTCCCAAGAGTTATTTTGTAAAAGTTAAAACAACGGCTTCCGTCTTTGACGGCGGATAAGAAAATAATAATTAAAAAGACCCTCTGCATATATTTGCGGGGGACTTTTTTATATACCATGGCTGCAAATCTGAAAGTATTTGGTAGTTTGTAATTTCTTACAGTTTAATATTGTTCATCACACAAAATGTTGAGAGAGATTTTCTTTCCTGGTTTAACTCTTTAAATACCGAATTGTTTTTGGTTTTCACAATAAGTTCTTCAGCAAGTGAATACATTTTTTCTGCCCCGTGCAGATATTCTGATTGGTCTGCTGATTTTACAAGCCCGAGCTCCTGAAAATATTTGCCGTACAATATATATAGACGTGATAAAAGATCATTAAGGTTAAATCTTTTGGCGAGCGTAACTGCTGTATCAAGATGAATTTTTGCGGTCTCGTAATCGGATGTTGTAATGGCGCATTTTGCAATTACCATTTTAAATAAAATAATAAAGAAGTAGCTGTCAATTTTTGGATTTTGCGCAACTTCAAGAGCTTGTTCTGCAATTTCAAGGGCATTTTCGGGTCCTTCTGTTACAAGGGTTGCGTCAGAAATTAAGTACCATGTTAAAAGTGCACCGAATGCCATTTTCTCTTTAGCGAAATATGCTATCTGGTCATTATAAATTTCGATTGCCTGCTTTGTATTGTCGTTGTCTCTAAAGAGTTTTCCGAGCAGTGTCTTTAATATATTTTTTGTAAAATTATCACCGTTGTTGTTGGCAAATGTTACTATCTGGAAAAGGTCTTCCTGAATGCCGGTGTACTGCTTTTTGAAGAAATTATTTAAAATATTTATAAAATTCCATCTTAAGATTGTTCTATTATCCATAATATTTTCACGATAAGATTTTAAAACATCTTCAAGCATCTGTTCGGAATTATTGAAATTCCCCTTCATCGTGTTTGCATAAGCAAGTGTGAGTTTACATTTGCATATAAAAAGTTCGTCTTGAATCTGGTTTCTTTCGATAATATCAAAGAGTATTGTCAATATTTCAAAAGACCTGTCATTCCCCTGCATTACAAGAGCATTTGCAAGTACAAGATATGTTTTAAGCCATGTTTCGTACATAAATGCAAACTGCGGATCTTTCGGGTTTGGTTTTTTATTGAAGTACTGATCAAGCACAGGCATAATTTCGTTATCTATCATGTTAATAACCTGTCCGCAGTTACCAATATTTAAAAGAGCCTCAAGTTTGGTTGTTTTGATTAGTGCGGCTTGAACAATATTTTCAGGTTTTACTTTTTTCAGAACGGAATCAACGCATTCAACTTCGCCAAAGTAATTGCCTGTTTTTCTGCAGCAGGAAGAAAGGTATGCAAGAAGTTCAATTTCTTTAGGGCTGTCCCCTACCGCCTGCGCATTAGAGACTGCATCAGGCAGATATTCAATAGCCTCTAGAGGGTTTGAATTTGCAAGAAGTTTGCCGAGACGTTCGGCTATGTTATATCTGATTTTTAAGGTTCTGGTTTCATCAAATTCATTTATCAGTGCAAGTGATTGCTTTTGCGAAATTGCGTATAAATTCAGGTCTCCGATATATGATGCAAGCCGTGTATTTTTTGTCCATATCTGGAATGATAGTTCTGTCTGCTTAAGATTTTGTGCTAAAATCCCGAGAATTGCATTTGAATTTAGCGTAAAGCCTGTAAGGTATTTAAATACTTTTTTATTAATTTCTGTATAATTTATATCATTTTTAGCTGTTTTAATAATTGTTTCCCATAAAAGAAGCGAGCTGAATTCACAATATAATTCGTTAACAGGTGTGATGTAATCCATTTTTTTCAGGTAAATCATTATGTCTGTAAAAGTTTTGTCATCAACTTCAAATATTTCTTTTATAAGATTAAGGTTAATTTTATCGCCTATCATTGCCGAACCAAGAAGAATATTGTAAGCTGCAGGGTTCAGATGTGCAAGCAGAGCAAGTCTGAATTCCAAAAGCCCTGAAAATGTAGTGGCAAGTTCAAACTCGGTAGCGCTCAACTGGCAGTCAAAGCATAAATCAAGAGCGTGATTAATATATGAAGGGTTGCCTCTGCTTATTTTATATATTTCTTCGAGTTCAAAAATATTCAGTTCAGGAAATCCCTCAATTTTTTTATTTTTCTGTTCAACAAGCATGTTTATCTGTTTGAATTCCAGAGGTGCAATCCCGACATCAAGGTATATTCTGTCATCTCCAGTCTGAGGGAAATAGAAATATCCTTTTGCAGGTTTTGCTTCATTGTATATAAGCAGGAATTTCAAATTGCTCCAGACATTATCTTTTACAATATAGCGGCTGATAAATTCGTATGAAAAACCGTCTATAAAATCAAAATTATCTATAACTATCAAAAATTTTTCGTTTGATGTAATCCTGTCAAACACTTTATTCAAAAATCCAAATGTTGTATGTTTGCAGGTTAAGATATCCTCAAATTTCCCTTCTTTTGAAGGGTAAAGGAAATTTATCAGGTCAAAAATTTCATTGTTATTCAGTTCCGGAAATTCATTTTTAAGAAATTTTGAAGCGTCTTTTTTGAATTGCAAATTGCTCAGGCAAAAATTGGGTAGATTGAAAATATTTAAAAGCATATCCTGAATAAGCCCGCCGGGGGTAATCTGGGTTATGGGGGTGCATTTGCCGTAAAGAAAAGAATAATTCCTTTCTTTCAAATCGTGCATAACAGCTTTAAGTACAACTGTTTTTCCTATACCCTTTTCACCGCTTAGAGAAAATATTTTTTTGTCATAAGATAAAATTCCTTTAACAAGAATATTTTTTGCGCTCTGCTGCGATACAAGGTTTGCAGGATATTCAAGCTTTATTTTCTGCTGTTCATCGTTTATTTGCGGCTGCGAAAAAGTATAACCGCATTTTCTGCATTTGACGGCATTTGGAAAGTTTACGCTGTTACAATTGGGGCAGAGTTTTAAAATTTCTTCTCCGCATTTTTTGCATTTAAAGTCAAATATGGAATTAACCGTATTGCAATTTTTACAGACTAAACCTGTACGGGTTTTGCAATACGGACACTTCAAAACATTGTCTGGAATTGTTTTTTTGCATATTGGACATTTCATTATATTACAAATCCTAGTTGAATGTCTGTTTAACTTTTTCCATCAACTTGAACAATCTTTTAGAAACCTCTGATTGAGATAGTGATAATTCTTCGGCGATTTCTTTTTGTGTCATGCCTTTTTCAAATCTGAGATCATATAGTTTCAGATATTGTTTATCAGGCTCCTGTTCGTCAATTTCGTAAACAGTATTTACTATAAGCTGAAGTATTTCTTTTTTTACAGCATAATCTTCAGGGGTATCCTGAATGACAACCGGTCCATAATTAACTTCTATTTTTGAATAATCAGGAATACTTGATTCTACAACGGATTCAAGCGGTACATTCTGGGTTGACATATATCCGCTTTTACTGCGTCTCAATCTTCCTTCATTTTTTAATACGTTTAAAATTGAAGTTGTTGCTATTTTCTTTAAGTAAGCTTCCAGTGTTTCATTTGAAGTAACTGTTTTGACAATTAGAAATGAACGTTTGCAGGTTTCATTAAAAAAATCATCATACAAATCTTCATTATTCGCGAATTTTCTGTCGCTTTTTATTATCTTTTCTATTAAATCTATTTTATCTTGAGCTAATTCCACGTTAAGGTTTCCTTGTTCTACCACATTATAGCATAATTAAAAGTATATGGTAAGACTCAAATTGAAATCGGGTGTCTTAATCTCACTGCTGGGCGGTTTCACGACATTTAAAGTATCTTTAACAGATTGTAACACAATTTTATCAATTTCTGAAGAACCGCTTCCTGATAGCATTTGAATATCCTGAACAGCACCGTCTTTGCTTACCTTTAGACCTACTTTAACCTGATTTGTATAGGCATATTCTTTGGCAAGCAATAAATCTGCAGAAAGTGATAATTTTATACTTTTGCCTGCGGTTCTCAGGTAATTCTGAATTTTAGGACTGTAAGAAAGTGTATCAGGTACATCCCATACAAGTTTGCTTACATCAAGATACCCTTGAGCAGAACTCTGTTTCGGCTTAAGCGCCGTATTTTTAAGTTCTTTTGCAGGTTGTTTTGTTTGTACGGTTTGTTTTTTATTTGTATCATTGATATCAGGAGCGTTTGTCGCTAGTATATTTCCCTGAGTAGTTTCAGAAGCAGGAGAGCTCAGAGGATTTTCTGCAATTTCAGTTTCTGCAGTTTGAGCAGATGGAACTTCTATATCAGCTGAAGAGCTGTTCTTTTGTTTGAATACCATAACTGCCGATGCTGCTGCAATTACAGCAATAAGCGCTCCTGCGACAAGTATTATGCTTTTGTTATTTTTTGTTTTTTTGTTATATAAAGCAGCTCCTGGTATTGTCTGCTGTGGCTGAACTTCCGGTTGTTCCGGATTAAATTCTTCCATATTGTCAAGTTCTGCATCAGTTACGGGATCTGTGTCATTAAACAATACTCCGATACTGTCGTTTTCTTCGGGATTATCTTCTTCATTGTCGTTTGAAAAATCCGTGTTTAAAAGGTCATCAATAGCTGTCATACTATCAGAATCATCAGATGTTAGCCCGTTTTCATTATGTTCGTTAAAAGATTCAACGGTTTGTGTCTCTGATGTTTCTGCGATATTTGTATCTGCTGCTATGTCTGATATATCAGGGATTTCATCTAATGAGACATTTGTATCTGTATCAGTATTTATATTCGGTGCAGTATCAGATACTGAGCCGGTATCTGGAGATGATGAAAGTATATCGTCCACCTGCGACAACAAATCATCAGATGAAATATTTTCTGCTTCGGCATGAGCCGGCAAGTTTTCATCATTCAGCCCTAAATCCTCTATAGAAATATCGTCAAGATTTTCTTCCGAAAGATTATCTAAAAGACTTTTACCGAATCCGTCTTTGTTTTTTTCAGTTGATTGAACTGCATCTTCAACAATTTCCGGTTCTTCTGAGCCGGTGTCAGATGGATTATTATTTTTATTTTCGTTAAAATCTAAATCATTAATATCTTCGATTGATGTTAATCCGTCAAAATCGTCAGTTTCATCAAGCGGCTCTGTAACAATTCCAATTTCATTTGTTTCAGCATTTTCATTTGAAATTTGTAATGCAGTGTCATCAAGTGTTAAAGAATCATCCATAAAGTCATCAGTGGTGTCAGCGGATGCAATATCCGGTTCATTCATGTCTTCTGACGAAATACTATCTGCAACTGAATTATCATTTTCCAGAGGAATGTCGGTTTCTAAGTTGTTCAGTGCAATATCATCAAATGAGACGACTGCTTCATCTGGTGTTGAAGTTGATGCAGTGTCTTCTGTAATATCTGAAGTGTCAATATTCTCTAAAGATATTGTTTCTTCCTCATAGGTTTTCGGTTGATTTTCTGTATTAATATCAGCAGTATCAATATTGTCTAATGAAATTTTTTCTTCATCCAGATTCAAAGGAAGCGGAGTTTCTAGTGTTTCCGGTGAAGGGATATCATCAAAGGAAATTTTATTGTCTATTGTGTCAATAAAATCTGTCTGAACTGTTTCTTGTGGAACCTCAACATCATTTAAAGATATAGGTTGTTCGTCAATATTTTCAGATTCAGCAGTGATATTATCAAGCTCTGATGTATCTACATTGTCAAATGAAATTGCAGATGCTGAATCCAAAATTTTTTCGTTATCTTCTGGTTTATTTTCTGTGTCAAATCCTGCTTCAGCCAAATTTATACCAGCTATGGCAGTATCAATAATATGTGATGTATCATCAGTTATATCTGTTAAAGTTTCTGCAGCAGCAGCGCCTGCAATAGCTGCAGTACCGTCAATTACGGCTTCGCTTATTTCATTTAACAAATCATCACTGCCGGTTTCAGCCGGAGTTTCTATGTCGTCGGTTTTATTTGAAACGAGAGTGTCGAGTGCTTCCTGAGTATTTGTTTCCGTAAAATTTTCAAGCTGGCTTAACGCATCATCAACGGAAATATTTTCTTCAGGCTCTTTTCTTTTTACCTGAGGATCGGTCATTGCTTTATACGAAAGAGTTTCAAAATTTTCGTATTCTAAAAATTTGTCTCTTAGTTCTGCACTTTTTGTCAGTTGTTTAATTAAATACCGTTTGTCAATTTCTGAGATATCATTATCTGCCATTGAAATGATTATACGTTCACATTTTGTTAGATCTTTTTCATCAAGATTCTCATAGGTATTACCGTTAAATGTTTCTATGTAATGCTTTAAATCTTTTACGGGGCTTAATTTTTCTTTTTCAATAAAATAATATTGTTCGTTAGCATTATTTTTGTTTATAAGTTTAGGTTCAAAGAATCCAAGAAATTTTACATGAGAGAAATCTTTAGCAAGATTCAAAACAAGATAAATATCAGGAACGAGGTTATATTCAAAATGGGATTTTGGAATAAAAATTGCATTTTCATCAAAAACAACCCTTACATCAATATGAATGTTGGAGAGCATGATGTCTGAGATATCTATTTCTTCAAGAATTTTTTTTATTGAATGGATATTATGAATGTTCGAAATATCAATATTTTCTGATGCCAGATATTTTAGTGCCAGTTCTGCACCAAGTGTATTTATATATGCTCTGTTTTTAACATCTTTATGTGCAAATGCATTTGCTGCAACACTTGCGTTGTGCTTGTCCTGATCTTCAATGTAAATTAATGTTTCCTGTTCTGTTACCATGCTTTTTCTCCTATTCTATTTAATAAGATGACATTCATAAAAAAAATATTCCAACTTTTTTGTAAATTTTTGTAACAATTATTGAAAAACTTTTTCTTTTCAGACAAAATAAATTTATCAGTCGTTTTTATCTTAGTGTGAAATTGAATTGATAATAGTGTGTAAATAAAGGAGGTTTTTCCAATGATAAGTTCTGTTTCCAATATTAATTTCCGCGGAGATGCGGCTCCTGTTAATCATCAGGATTTGATTAATTCTCCGGGTAAATTTACAACTCAGGCACCAAAAGCTGATGCTCCAGCTGATTCTTTTGAGAAAAAAGACGGGGCAGAAAATACTGAAAAGAAAAGGAGTAAAACACCGGCAATTATAGGTTCAGTTTTGGCCTTGCTTGCTGCTGCCTATGTAGGTTTGAGTGTTGCCGTTGGAAAAGGAAATATTGTTGAAAAGGTTGCTGCGGAAGGTGCAGAACTTAAATTTGGCGAAAAAGTTAATAACTTCTTCTATAAAATTGGTAAGAGCGGTGAAGAGCTCTGGAGTAAAGTCAGAGGTAAAAAGACAGAAGAAGGAGATGTCAATCCAAAACCTGAAACTGAAGCAAAACCGCAGGGGGAGGTAAAACCTCAAGGTGAGGCAAAACCGGAAACAGAAACAAAGCCGCAAGGTGAAAATAAACAATAATCTAAATAAAATCAATAATAAAAAATCCGATATTAAAAATATCGGATTTTTTAATCTAAAAATTCTGATAATATTATGTTGCTTATTAAAATTCCATTGTCAGTCAGTGCAAAACCGTCATTAGTTTCTTTTAGATACTTATAAGAAATATACTTATTTATAATATTGGTGTACTTTTTGAGGAAATCTATATCAAATTTTTTATTTATTTTTTCTATATTTATTCCTTCCATTTTTCGAAATCCCAGAAATATTTCTTCTTCCAACTGCTCTTGCTTTGAGAGTGTACGGGCATTTTTATGAAAAAGCGGATTGTAAATATATTCTTTTAAATCAGGCGTGTTATTGTAACGTGTGCCGTTCTCGTAACCGTGTGCGCTTACCCCGAAGCCGTAATATGAATTGTTATCCCAGTAGTTAAGATTGTGTTTTGATTCAAATCCCTGTTTGGAAAAATTACTTATTTCATAATGTAAAAAATTATTATCTGTGAGTATTTCTATTGCTTTCAGATACATTTCGGCCTGAAAATCATCATCAGGCAGATTTTTTGGCGTGTGTTCGGCAAAATAGCAGTTTTCATCTATTTTTAAACCGTATAAAGATATGTGTTTGATATCCTGATTAACAGCCTGTTTTAAATCGTTTTCAAAGTCTTTAATATTTTGTTCAGGCAGCCCGTAAATAAAATCAAGACTTAAGTTTTCGAAGCCGGCTTCTAGTGCAAAAGCCAGTGAATTTTCAACATCTTGAGCATTGTGTCGTCTGCCGATCAGTTTTAGAATTTTATCGTTAAATGTCTGACAGCCGAAACTCAATCGGTTTACTCCGATTTTTTTCAAATTTTGTAAATAATTTAATGTAACTGTTTCAGGATTTAGCTCCGCGGTGATTTCAGTATGAGCTGTTATATTAAAAAGGCTGATTATTTCAAAAAATTCATCAGGTGTTAATAGAGATGGTGTTCCTCCTCCAAAATACAAAGTGTTCAATTTTTCACCTTTGTACAAATGTTGAATTTCGATTTTTAGGGCTTTTATATACTGTTTTTTTAATTCAAGTTGAGGATATGAAACAAAAGAACAGTATCTGCATTTTGATTTGCAAAAAGGTATGTGGATATAAACATTTTTTGTCATAAATATATTGTATAAAGAAATTTGATTTTTTCAAAATATCCATTAAATGATTGATGTGAAGTTTTAGCAAATCCTCTATTGTATTTATGGGGAAAACTCATTATTACAGACTTGAATAAGGGATAAAATTCAGAGTATGGGAAACGAAAAAATCAATTCAATAGATTATAAAGAATTGTACGCACAGTACAACTGGTTTGCCAATTCTTATGTTCCTGCTGTTCAAACCGCTTGTGATGAGTTTTTTCTGCCTGGATTTAAGTTAATATTGCTTGGAATAAGCAAAAATATTAATACTTTAATGGATAAGGAAGCTTATTTTGTTACAAAAATAAGAATTGATAAGCTGCATGACATGTTTTTCCGTATATCTGAGGAGGCAGTCGGGATAATTCTTGACAAAATTCTCGGCAAACCGAATTCACGTTTTAATTTGAACAAATTAACTGATCTGGAAGCAAAGATAATAACCTCTTTTAACGATTTTATGTTTAACTCGCTTTCCCAATTTTTAGTCCCTTCCCCGCCTGTTTTGAAACGTACAAATTTTGATGTTGTTCATTTGACTTTTCTGGTAAAAGATATTGACTCAGGCAAAGTTGCTAAATTTGTTATAACACTGCCGGAGGAACTTCTAAATCCTGAAGCCGTAACATCTCAAAGCGACAAATTTGATTACGGCGATTTTGCATCAAGCGTGATTGATGTATCTGTTAAAATAGGAACAACACACTTTAAACTTATAGATGTCAAAAATATTGAAATTGATGATATTGTGGTTTTTGATGATAGTAATATAAATCACATGGTATTAAAATTTAAGGATTACGAAACTGATATTAATTTAAACCCGAATTTGGGGCTGGTTATGCCGTTTGATAACGATGGAGGAAATGAAGATATGGCAGGAGAAAATACCAATCTCTGGGATAGTATTGAAGTTGAGATGAGTGCTCAATTTGATACTGTTAAAATAACTCTTGGAGAATTAAAAAATATAGAAAAAGGTCTGGTTGTAGATTTAACATCCATATATGACAACAAGGTAACTTTGAGTGTTGAAGATAAACCGATTGCACGCGGAGAGCTTGTTATTGTAAATGACCGTTATGGCGTAAAAATAGATGAGGTTATTGCTCCGGCACCTAAAAAAGAAGGTGCAGATAATACTCCTGCTGTTGAGAATGAAGACTTTGCAGATGACGTTCAGGAAACTGCTGCTGATGAAAACCTTCCGGAATCGGCTGAACCTCAACTGCAAAGTCAAAGCACCGATGAAGAAGATGAATTTGATTACAGCGATTTTGAGCTCGAGGATGAAGATATATAAAAGTAAAAATAAAGTTTAACAAAGGGGATAAAAATGGGCGGATATTTAATAAATTTTATAGTTTATACAACGGCGATGGTCGGGATTATCTTTTTGGCCGTTTTTGTATATAAAAAATTCTCCTGTACTGTTAGTTCAAAATCAAAGTTTTTGAATGTTGAGGAGTGTATAAGCCTTGCCCCGAGAAAGGAACTTTATGTAGTACGTGCAGGCAGCGAACGATTTCTTGTTGCTTCTGATGTCGGCAGGACATCTTTAATATCAAAACTTGATGACGGACAGTCCGTTTCGTCTCAAAAAATTATGACACAGGAATCTTCAATATTGAAAAATTCTGATAAGTGCAGTGTAGATGATCTGCCGTCAATAGTAAATTTTCCGAAAACTCATGTGAGCGGACAGCCTAAAAAAGTTTTCAAAAATATAATAAATAACATTTAGAGGAATAAAAATGGATACGATTATAAAAGATATGAATCCTGTTTTGCAAATGCTGATATTAATGACTGTTTTTTCATTAATACCGCTTGTATTTTGCTGTATGACAAGTTTTTTAAGGTTTGTCATAGTATTTTCAATGCTCAAAACTGCAATGGGCACCCAGCAGGTTCCGCCATCTATTGTAATTGTTGGTCTTGCAATGATTTTGACGTTTTATACAATGGGCGGGACATTTCAAAAAATGTATGAAATGGGGTCTGTTCCGTATCACAAAAACCAGAATATTGTTGAGGCAATAAATGAAGGTTCAAAGCCTTTGAAAGAGTTTATGATGAAGCAGACAAGGGAAAGCGACCTTGCATTTTTCATAGAAGCAACAAAAGGCGCGCCGCCGAAAAGTCCTGATGAGATTACGGTCTGGCAGGTAGCTCCGGCATTCATCATAAGCGAATTAAAAACATCTTTTGAAATCGGATTTATTATATTTGTTCCGTTCATTGTACTTGACCTTGTTGTTGCAAATATATTGCTGGCATTAGGTATGTTCATGCTGTCGCCGACTATTATATCACTGCCTTTCAAGCTGTTGATATTTATTGCAGTCGACGGCTGGGCACTTATTGTCCAGGGGTTGGTTACAAGTTATAATTAGAAGCTGAGAGGATAGGAAGTTAGGAAGATAAGCAATAAAACAGTTTATTAAATTTTCATGAATGTAGTAAAAGTATAACATAATATACAAAGAGGTATAACAATGGAAGTTTTAGTTGAATACTTAGCAAAAGGCTTTTTGATAATGCTTGCAATCTCAATGCCATGCGTACTTGTTGCCGCCGGTATCGGTCTTGTAGTAGGTATTTTACAGGCGGTTACACAGGTTCAGGAACAAACTATTGCGGCTGCTCCAAAAATTCTCGGCGTATTTCTTGTTATTGTAATAGGCGGTATCGGATTTATTAATATGCTGAAGGGTTTTATGATAGACGGAATGTCAATGGCGTTTAATTTAGTTTCAAAGAGTGATGCTTACGTTCTACCTGCTGATTATTTTAAATACACAACTCCGTTTGAGCATGAAATGAATGACAAATTTAAAAATACTCCTGACATTAATGAAATGATGAAAAATCCGGGTAAGACACCTTTTATTGATCAGCAGCAAAAAACTAAATACTATTCCAGTCCGCAGACACCTATGCCGAGACCGAATTTCGTTGAGACAAATCAGATTTTAGGAAGGTAATTTATGAAAAGATTTTTATTGTTATTTTCAATAGTTTTAATACCCCTTCAGGCATCAGCGTTTGAGGATTATATTATAACGTCTGATAAACCTGTTAAATCTGTTTTTTCAAGTGATGAAAGCATAGTGTCCGCAGTTCCTGTTTTCACAATCGACAATAACAAGGAAACAATTATTGTGAAAGCTAAAAGAGAAGGTAATGCCGAAATTACCGTAAGACAAAATGACAGAGATGTTGTTGTGAAGGTTAGAGTAACTCCTGAAAAAACAACTTTTGAAAGCGGAGATGATCTTGTCTGTTTTCCGCTGGACAGACCTGATGATTTGAAGGAGGGCAATTAGATTTGGAACATATCATTGAAGAATTAATGAAAATGTTTCCGATGCTCAATGCTTATCTTGCGGCAGGCATATTTATTTTTGCGCGTATGATTGGTTTTTTCAGGCTTGCTCCTGTGTTTAACCGTAAAGAAATCCCCGGTATGGTAAAGCTGGGACTTATATTTTTGATGACCATAATTTTAACCTGTGTTGCAAAGCCTGATGTAATGATTATAAAAGAGTCTTTTGCTCTGTCAATACTGTTAAATATAGTTGTCGGGGCAATGATAGGTTATATTGCCCAGTTAATTTTACTTGCTGTTGATGCAGGCGGTGATATGGTTAATATGCAGATGGGGCTTTCATCTGCAATGGTTCTGGATCCTACAACTTCTTCGCAGGTTTCGATTGTCGGTAAATGTTTTCAGCTTCTGGGACTTATTATTTTTATACAGCTCGGCGGCGTTTACTGGCTTTTATCAGCTTTAATCAGAAGTTTCGAAATATTTCCGCTGGATGCAACAATAATTCCTTTACAGCAGATTGTTAATATGGATTATATGGTTGAATTATCGTCAAATGTATTGTTTATGGGGCTTCAGATAGCATCGCCTATTCTTCTTGCAACGCTCGGGCAGGATATTATCTTAGGTGTAATTTCTAAAACAGCCCCTCAGGTAAACGTATTTCAGCTCAGTTTCCTGTTTAAACCTGTTCTTGGTGCTGCTATAATGGTGTGGATTTTGCCGATGCTTGTGAATATTATTTCCGATTACTTTTTGTCGTTTGCAAAAATTATTTAAAACTTTTAAAGAAATTTTCGTCAATTAGTTCGGCTTCATTTATAAGGTCATCTGTAATGGTTTTATCTATATCGGCTCTGTTTGTGTAAAGTGCAGGGTTCAAAGCAAAATCTGATGAGCCTTTTACGCTGAATTCAGGTTTTTTGTGAAATAAATTCGGTACAATTTCCTGTATTTTATATTTAAGTCCGTATTCAACTGCTTTGCCAAAGTCGCCTGAGGTGTGTTTTTCATATTGCGATATAAAAACATCGTAGTTGTTTCCCAGATTTTGGATTACAGGTGAGTTTTTCAGGGCGCTTGAAACTTCGGGGGAAACATTTTTGAAGTGTAGTCCGTTGAAATTCAGATTATTTTTATAGTTTGAAATTTTCATAAGAATATAAAAATCGTAAAAAATTTTTTTGCTATAAAGCATAATAAAATTCAATTATATCCGCCAGATCATATTGCCATGTTCTGAGTTGATATATTGTATTTTCAGGGATTATATCATTTTGAATGGCGTTTGCATTACAAAGAAAAATTTTTTTCGTCATACCAATAAAACAATGCTCAAACTCCATCATAATTCCAAAGCTTCTAAGATCATATAAACCTTCTTTAATTTAATGCCTCTTTTATAGTGCATAAAATACCATATATAGTGCAAAGTGTCAAGTTATTTAAAATAAATCTATAATTTTATTATGATAGTTTGTAAACTTGATGATTTAATTTGGCAACATAAAGCAACAGCAAAGGAAATAGCACTCGAAACGGGAATAGGCAGGAATACGTTATCTCGTTGGAGAAATAACAAGACAACTGCCTTTGATGCTAAAACTTTAGACTTATTATGTAAATATTTCAACTGCAAAATATCAGACCTGCTTGAATTTACCCCTGATTAGATGTTTAAATTTTTGACAAAATCTCCGATAGCAAAGGCATCTACAGTACCTACAACTATTTCAAAATCTTTAATTTCTTCCTGCAGTTCGTCTTTCATGTGAGCAAGCAGACCCGGGATTATTATTTTTCTGTTTTTGACTTTGTTTGCCAGATCAAATTTTTTAAGAGCTTTTGCGGCGGTTTGTGCAGTGAATTTTTCGGCAGACCATGCCGTCAGAACACTCATCCCTTCAGCAGGTGTAACAACAAGATAAGACGCTACAGGCAGGCTTTCCAGTTCACTTGCCACCGCAAAGAATGTAAGTGCAAAATTTGTTGTCATAAATATGAGCGAATTTTCATCGGGATTGTTAAATTCATAAATTTTAGGTTCTACCTGCAGAGGTTTCTGCGGATCTGTGAAAATGTTTTGTCTTAAAGTCATAAGTGCTGTAATCAAATACGGATCAAAATCTTCAAAAACAAGCATATTAGCGTATTTACAAATATAATAAGATGCTTCAGCACAGAGCAGGTTTAAATCTTTGGTGTGTTTAAAATAAACGCAGACAGGAGATGAATAGTTTTCATCTTTTTCTAAAACGGCTTTTTTGCGTGTATCAATAAGTTCTTCTGATGTTTTTGAAAATTTTTCATTAACTATTTCTTTGATTGGGAATTCTTTATAATCTTCGTAAGTTATACAATCCGGCAGGTTTCCATTTTTAGTAATAATTAGATCAATTTTTAAATGTTCGTTTACTCTGGTAATTTCAAAATTTTTTACCTGTTCATATTTTACTTTCCAACCTGGTTCGGATAAATCGATTATGACAGCAATAGCGGTTTTGTTGATAAAAGTTTTTTCGTGCCTGTATAAAACATTTTCTCCGCCGATTTTAACTCCGTTTATATCAACTGTTTTTTGCGGTTCTTTTGAATTTTGTTCACAAATTTTTTTTAATTCGTCAGACACATAAGGGCAGTTTTCGATATCAATATTGTGTTTTGCAAGTTTTAGCGCAAAAGCCATACATGTCGGACAGCCGCACATCTTGCAATTGGTATGTTCAGTTTTTTTTGCTGCCGGAAGATATTTAAAAATTTGTAATCCCGAAAGTTCTGTCATACCAATCCTTTCATCACATTTACAGCCTGCTGTTTTGTCATTACTATGTAATCGGCTCCTGCGGCCAGTACTCCCGCAGCAGAAGCAATTTCGAGGTATAAAGCGAGATTTTCATCTTTTGCTTCTTTGGTTTTGGCTGTTTCTTCAGGTGCAAAAGAGATTAAAGGCATATTCAGATATTTATCGCCCTGTTTATTATCAGAGCAAGTTCCTTCAAGTTTAATTTTTTCCATTATACTGTAACCGTATTCAAAGCCGTAGCCTAGTCCTCCGATATCCGTATCAATTAATATTTTATCTAACCCCAGCCCCATATCTGATGTTAAAATATTCATTTCTTTTGCAAGGTTAATATCAATCGGGGTACGGATAATCAGTTTGTGTCCGCCTTTTATCACTGCAGGTACAATATTTTTGTAATTATTTTCGTTTGCAATACCTATTATGCATTCCCTGTCAAGGATTTCCATAACTTGAGGCATAAGCGTCATATCAACAGAATCTTCACCGCACCCTCTGAGCATCAGCGGCTTTTTGATTTTAGGAAGAAGATTTTTAAAAGCCGCTAATTCATTTTCCCAATTTTCTCGGGTAAACTTTATGCCTAAAATATCACAGTCAGTATTAAAATTTTTTTCTGCATCGCAAACAGGTATCTGCAGTATATACTTAACTTTGTCTTTCACTTGCCACTCTGTTCATAATTTCTTGAAATTCGTCAGCATCTATTGTTTCTTTATCAAGAAGTTCTTTTGAAATTGCTTCGAGCATATCTCTGTTTTCATTTAATAATTTTTTGGCTTCTTCATACTTTGTATCAACGATGTTTTTCATTTCTTCATCAATTTCAAAGGCTACCTGTTCGGAGTAATCTCTCTGATGTCCAAAATCTCTGCCCATGAAAACATTTTCCTGATTTTTTCCGTAAGCCATGTTGCCGAGTTTATCGGACATGCCCCATGCTGTAACCATTTTTCTCGCAATGTTTGTTACGTTTATAAGATCTTGTGAAGCGCCTGTGCTTACTCTGTCTTTGCCGTAAACTATTTCTTCAGCCGCTATTCCGCCTAAAGAAACTGTAATCTGCGCTAAAAGTTTAGCTTTATTAGTGTGAACTTTTTCATCTTTAGGTTTTGTCCATGTAACACCGAGTGCGTATCCGCGCGGAATGATGGAAACTTTATGAAGCTCGTCAGCATCTTTCAATAATTTCGCAAGAAGAGCATGGCCGACTTCGTGATATGAAGTTAATTCCTTATCTTCATCAGTCATAACTTTGCTTTTCTTTTCAATGCCTGCAATAACTCTGTCAATAGAATTATCAATATCTTCCATTGAAATTTTATCTTTGTTATGGCGTGCCGCAAGAAGTGCAGCTTCATTCAGCAAGTTTTGCAAATCGGCGCCCGTGAATCCCGGTGTACGTTTTGCAAGTGTTTTCAAATCAACTTCCGGTTCAAGCTGTTTGTTTTTGGCGTGAACCTTTAAAATCTGTTCTCTGCCTCTTACATCAGGCGCATTAATATAAATCTGCCTGTCAAATCTGCCCGGTCTTAATAAGGCGTTATCTAAAATATCAGGTCTGTTTGTTGCCGCAATTACTATGATATTTGTATTTTCATCAAATCCGTCCATTTCAACGAGCAATTGGTTCAATGTCTGTTCGCGTTCATCGTGTCCGCCACCCATACCGGCACCTCTTTGTCTGCCTACAGCGTCAATTTCATCAATGAATATAATACAGGGCTGGTGTTTTTTCGCCTGTTCAAACAAATCTCTGACACGGCTTGCACCAACGCCTACAAACATTTCAACGAAGTCAGAACCGCTTATAGAAAAGAAAGGAACTCCAGCTTCACCTGCAACAGCTTTTGCCATCAAAGTTTTACCTGTCCCGGGAGGCCCTACAAGCAGAACGCCTTTAGGAATTCGTGCTCCGAGTTTTATATATTTATCGCCGTTTTTCAAAAAGTCAACAATTTCTTCTAATTCTTTTTTCTCCTCGTCAATCCCTGCTACATCTTTAAATGTTGTTTTTACTTTGCTGTCAAGAAGCATTTTTGCCTTGCTTTTCCCGAAAGACATTGCCTGAGAACCTCCGGCTTGAATACTTTTTGCCATAACAGCAAGAAATACAAAAAATAGTATAGGTAATAAGAGATAACTCAAAACATTACCAAGCATTTTGGAAGAATCGGTAGCTCTGGTTATTTTTATATCAGCATCTGATTCGTCAAGCTTTCGCATCAAATCAGGATCAAATGCAGGTGTCAAAACTTTATATTTCAATGTCTGTGATTTTTTTTCTATTGTCCCGAATGGATTGGAGGCAGTTGGAGCAAGAGTTTTTACAGCTTTTGAACTCTCTGCTTCCGGCTGTGCTTTCGGTATCGCAATTAAAAAATCGTCTGCTTTTTCTACTGTTTTAAATTCATTATTGTTTAATTTTTCAAGAAAATTTGAATATGAAATTTCCTGAACTTTGACTGCAGGTTCGGATACAAAAACCGATGCGCCAAACAGAAGTATAACTATTGCCAATACTATATACATTCCCGCTGATTGACTTTTATTCATTAAAATACCTCTCTTCTGTCAATATGTTTTAACTTTTTTATTATAACTCAAAAGTACAAAAATTGTTAAATTTGTAAACAAAAATAAGTTTTTTTGAAATCTTATGTTCTGCAATTTTTTTATAAATATGAGAGAGCGAAAATATGAAAATAATAAATATTGAAACAATTAAAGAAAAAGTTAACAAACTTGATGCTATGGCCAAAACGGATATGACAAAGCCTAACAGTGTCTTTCCGCAAAAAGAGGATAAATCGGTATCTGAAAGAATGCAAAAATTCTTTGAAGTTGCTGACGGTGAAAATCCATCCTGGAATGTTTAAATAGAATCAACCGAAATGCTTGTAATTCCGGAATTTCTTGCGCTGTCCATAACTTTTACCATAGCGCCGTGAGAGGAGTCTGCGTCAGTTCTGATTAAAAGTCCGTCAGGGTAATCTTTAGCCTGTGATTTTATTGTGCTTTCAAGTTTTTCTGATGGAATTTCCATTCCGTCAAGGTAAAATTTGTCAGAGGCATCAACCATTATTGTCATAATTTTGGATTCTTTCTGCACCTGTTCCTGCGCCACATTTTCCGGAACGGTAAGGTTTAGTCCCTGCTGGTCAAGCATTGGAGCTATCACCATCATAATGATTAACAGTACAAGAAAGATATCTGTCAAAGGTGTTATATTTATTTCGTTGAATGTATCTCTGTTTCGTGCCATATTTTCTCCAATTTTTATTTTAGAATTCAGGAAGCCAGAATGTCAGGAGGTCTGGTTATTTTCGTGAGCGAAGCTCACATTAATAAGCCTGCCTTCTTGCCTTCTGAACTTCTATTTTTATATCTTCTTACCGTCTTTTAGCTTTTGTTGTTCCTTTTTGCTCAAAGGTTCGCCGGCTACTATAAGTTTTTTGTATTCTGCGTCCTGTGCGGAATTCATTATTTCCATAATTTTTGCGCTTTTAACTTTTTCATCAGCTTTTACGACAAGTTCGGGTTTTTCAAGCTGCGGTTTTAATGTTATCAGCTCATTTGTCAAATTTTCTTCTGTTACGGGATTGCCGTTAAGAAACATCTGTCCTTCTTTTGTTACGGAAACAGTAGCATTATGCTGTTCAATAGAAATTCCGCTGTTAATTTCAGGTACTGTTATTGACGTATCATTTGACTGGAATGTCGGTGCTACAACCATCATAATGATTAACAGTACAAGAAAAATATCAGTCAAAGGTGTTATATTTATTTCCGTAAACAGGGCTTCCTTGCCCTTATTTGTTTTCATTGCCATTTTATACCACAGCTTACGACTTTCTAAGCGGCGCTTTTTAGCTTCATTCGGTCAATGCATTCAGGTACTTTCGTTCTGCCAAACTCGTTTCAGCATCTCTTTTCCCTCGCACCTTTTTTGCTTAAGAAACCTTCGTAATCTCCTTTCTTTTTTTATACCACAACTTACGGCTTTCTGTTGTCATCCTGAACTTGTTTCAGGATCTTACTTGTCTATGACAGCGATATATTTGCATTGCTCGGTGTTGTCGATTCATCGTTAGAATCTACAAAGCTTAAGAAAAGCAATTTGATTAACTGGAAGTCATCTTCGTACCGTTTTACAATTGATTGGAAAGAGTTGTAGAATATAACCGCAACAATTGCAACACCAAGACCGAAGGCTGTAGCAATCAATGCTGATGCAATACCTGATGCTACTGCCGCTGACTGGTTGCCTTGAGAAGCAAGATCCTGGAATGTGAAAAGAATTCTCACAACTGTTCCAAACAACCCTAAAAACGGTGCAACACCTCCGATTGTACCTAAAATAGTCAAATGACTTTCCAATTTTCTTGAAGCCAGAGATGCAGCAATGTCAAAAGAACGTGAAAAACCGC
>ULJB01014860.1_pt1 | contig 44130 bp, 45 predicted proteins | sample 1950771 | NCBI WGS metagenome assembly ULJB01 (sample SAMEA4835461, study PRJEB28245) | human gut metagenome | biome: gut microbiome; material: fecal sample | place: Denmark | collected 2008
CTGGATTGTTTCAACGGCTGACAGTAAAGATTATGCCGCTATTTCTCTTTTGAATATAATTCTTGGTGCCAGCGGTTTATCCTCAAGATTATTTTTGGAGCTTAGAGATAAAAAAGGGCTGGCTTATGTTGTCAGAAGTTCTTATGATGTTGCAAGGCTGTCGGCTAATTTTTCAATTTATATAGCAACTGAACCTAATAATATAGAAACTTCTTTGAAAGGTTTTGATGAAGAAATTCAAAAGATTAAAAACATTAAAGTCAGTGAAGAAGAACTTGAGAATGCAAAAAATAATTTGTTCGGCAAATGGGCATTTTTGGGTGAAACTAATTCGCAGCAGGCAAACTGGCTGGCACATTATGGTGTTATGGGATTTGGTTTTGATTTCCATAAAAACGCAGTTGATAAGATAAAACAGGTTACGGTAGAAGATATTTATAACTGCGCAAATAAGTATTTTAACGACACTTATGTACTGTCTGTTTTGAAGCCGTAACCGTGTCAGGTAATAGATATGCTTTTTGAGATAAAGAATAATATTCAAGAGGCATATTGTGAGAAAAATTTATTTTGCGGTATTAATATCAATAACAATTTTTACTGCGGGATTTTCTGTTCCTGACGGTGCAATATCTGTTTCTTATCAGCCGAATGTAGACAGGCTTGATAGAATATTCAGGGAATCTTTGCCATTAGATAAAAAAGATATTTTTTTTACAAAAGTTCCGAGAGGGCTTATTGTGAGTATAAACGAGAAAATTTTTTTTAATGAATCCGAAGTGAAAATTAAAGAAAGTTCGCTTCCTGTTATTGATACCATAATTATGCTTCTTGAAAAATTAAACAATTATTGTGTAATAGAAAATCACACAGAAGAAAACAGTTTTGATAATAAAAATCTGGAATTGTCATTGCAGAGATCTTCAAACATTGCAGAATATATGATAACTTGCGGTAAAATTTCTGCTTCAAGAATTTTTGCACTGGGCTACGGGCAATATATGCCATTTAGAGATAATGTTTCTGCAAAAAAAGACGGGCTTAATAACAGAGTTGATTTTGTTATTTTGGAATATGAAGCTAGGAGATAATACTTTGACGGAGCCTTGTTGTTCTGTTTTCGCTAAGTATATTTTTAAGTTTCATAATTGCCTGGGCATGGAGCTGGCAAACGCGTGATTCTGACATATTAATCGTAGAGCCTATTTCTTTAAGAGTCATATTTTCCTGATAATATAGAACCATTATGATGCGTTCGCGTTCAGGGAGTCTTCTCAGAGCCTTTTCAAGCTCCTGTTTTACATTTTGTTCTTCTGCCTGTTCTTGAGGATTAAGTTTATTTGTGTCCTGAATTGTATCTATAATTTCAACGCTGTCATCCGTATTTCCCTTTTTGTCATATATAGATGTCATTGTAGTATCTTCAGACAGAAGCTGCAGAACTTTTTCAGGCTCCATATCCATATACGAAGCTATTTCTGATGTTGTAGGCATTCTGCCGAGTTCCTGCTTCAAATGTTCCTGTGCATTTTTTATATCTTTTATTTTTTTTCTTACGCTTCTCGGTAAAAAGTCTTGAGCTCTTATTTTATCTAATATAGCTCCTCTGATTCTTATAAGTGCATAAGTTTCAAATCTTGTATTTTTTTGTGGAGAATATCTTTCTATTGCGTTGATAAGACCTTCAACCCCGTAGCCTGCAATATCTTCAATGGAAATTGTCGAAGGCAGGGTAACTTTTACACGCCCCACAACATAGCGGATTAAATATATGTATTGAACAATAAGTGTGTCGCGAAAATTTTTATTGGTTTTATCTTTAAGGTATTCTTCCCATAGAGAAGCCAGCTCATCTTCCGACAGCCTTTTTATACTATTGTATGATGTAAAATCAAAACTCTGGCTCATTAAACTTCCCAAATATTGTTCAAATATCTTACATATCTATTCTATACAATATAGTTTCATCTGCATCATTTAAAAAGAGGAAATGTAACAGATATTACTAAAGTTTGTGTAGTAGCACAGGGCATGTATATTTTAAAGATACTAAGATATTATGGCATTAAGACAGTAAAAGCCATGTTTTATCTAAAACCTAATTCTGTTTTTGTTCTGCTTCTTTTTCAACGGGTTCAGGATCAGATTTTATAATCTCAAGTTTTGTAATTCTTGCACCGTCAACTTCTTTAACGACAAATGTAAGATTGTTTAAGGCAACTGTATCATTGACTTCTGCAATCCTTCCGAGAAGTTTTACTACAAGTCCGCCGATTGTATCAATATCTTCATCATCAATTTCTTTTTCGTTAATCTGGAAAAATTCCGCAAATTCATCAAGTCTCATCATTGAGTTTGCAATATAGGTATTTGGAGCAACTTCTTTTATGTTTTCTTCCTCTTCTTCTTCCTCGTCAAATTCGTCTTGAACATCGCCGAAAATCTCTTCTATAACATCTTCCAGAGTTACAAGTCCTGATGTTCCGCCAAATTCATCTACAACAATTGCCATCTGGCCTTTGCGTTTTTTAAATTCCAATACCAGATTGTCCATTGTAATTGTTTCAGGTACAAGAAGAACTTCTCGTAAAATTTTTGCTATCGGGCACACTTCATCTTTTATTGAAAGAGAGTATAGATCTTTTACATGCACAAGACCTATTATGTGATCGATATCTTCTTCATAAACAGGATACCTTGTGTACTGGTTTTCTGCAGCAAGTTTGTTGAGTTCTTCCATCGGCATATCAACCGGTATACAAACCATGTCGGTTCTCGGTACCATAACCTGTTTTGCTGTCAGGTCGGAAAATTTGAACACGTTATGAAGCATATCTTTTTCGGTCTCATTCAGAACACCTCCGTCATAACTTGCATTAACAAGCATATCGAGTTCTTCTGTTGAATGAACAAGTGAACCTTTATGAGAATGCGGTATATGCATCAATTTTAATACAAAATTGCCGAATCCGTTTAATAACCATATAAACGGGTTGAAGAAAAATGTTAAAACCTGCATTGGTCTTGCAACCCAAAGTGCAGTCTTTTCAGTGTATTCAAGTGCAATGGATTTAGGAATGAGTTCGCCAAGCACTACATGGAAGAACGTAATCAATGCAAAAGCGATTGATACGGATGCTGTGTGGGTCGCAATATTCTTCCCTATACCGGGCAAAAATGCAAACATTGGCTCAATGATATGTGCAAGAGTTCCTTCGCCAACCCAGCCTAAGCCTATACTTGATATTGTAACGCCTAATTGTACTGCTGCAATGAATTTGTCAAGATCTTTCAATGCTTCCATTGCAATTTTAGCATTGTAGTTGCCTTCATTGACAAGCTGTTCTATTCTTGTCTTTCTGACTTTAACCATCGCAAATTCTGATGCAACAAAAAATCCGTTTGAAAATAGTAAAAAAGCTATTACAAACAAATTAAATACTGTATTACCCGTACCATCCATTATATATTGTTTCCTTCTATCTCTCTATAGGTGTAATTATAATATTATTTATCTAAAAATGCAATCTTTATTTTTCGTCCATATCAACTTCTTTGAGTTCCGTATATATCATTGGAGAAAAGCCTTTTGTTGTCGTAACGGTTATTACTTTATAAACAGGAGGCTCACTTAATAGTGTAGGAGAAGTTATATGATAAACTCCATTACGCATAATTTCGCTGTTGAAGTGCAAATGACCTGCAATAATTGAGATAACATTATCATATTTGTCGAGCAGATCAAGGTATTTTTCTTTTTGGTAAACCTCGTGCGTTGTAACTTCTTTTGTTGCAATAAGCGGGAAATGCTGTAAAATTATTACAGGTTTATGTTTGTATTTTTTCAGTTGTTTATCAAGCCAAGTTAAAGTATCTTCTTTATAATATCCGATAGAACCCGGAATTATTTCCTTTGCGCCGTCTACAACAATGAATACAAATCCGTCTTTTTTGAATACATAATTAGGTTTTTTATATTTGTAAAAGAAGTTATAATCCCTTACAATTTCAAGATAATGAGCTTTTGAAAGCCCGTTATTTCGAAAAACGTCATGGTTGCCTATAACAATATAATAAGGAACATTTAATTTATTTATGATTTTCATAAATTCAGGCAGGTATTCTTCATGCGGAGAATCAAGATTATCACCTGTAAAAACTACAAATTCAATATCCTTTTCTTTATTGATGTTTTTTACTGCATTTTGTAAAACTTGTGCCCTGTATTCATCTTTAGCTTTAAAATGACAGTCTGTAACCTGTACAAATTTTATTACTGCTGAGAAAGCAGAGCTTTGCAGTAATAATAAAGAAAAAAGTGTTATAATTATATTTTTAATCATTATATCCTCTGGACAAATTATACCATAAATTGTATTATATACAAAGGAGAAAACATGAGGTTAGATAAGTTTTTAAAAGTTTCACGTTTAATAAAGCGCAGAACTGTTGCAAATGAAGTCTCTGATACAGGACGTGTTTATGTAAACGGAAATTCTGCCAAGCCTGCAAAACAAATTAAAGAAGGAGATGAAATAAAAATAGAATATGCAAACAGGACTGTCTGCGTCCGTGTTTTAAAGGTTCCTTCTAATAATATAAGTGTTCAGGAAGCATCAAGTTTGTATGAAGTAATAAACTAAAAATATTTTGAAAGGAGTTAATTTATGAAAACGTTAAAATTTGAAAAAATTCTGTCGGGGGGGGGGCATTTCTAGCTGACAGAAGTGCAGGAAGTCGAGTTGTATGCATTAATGTCATTGCGCATTTATTGCGCAATCTGGAATTTGCCCTAAAAAGATCGCGCACATGTTGCGTGATGACAGGTCTTAATATTCAATCCCTCACCCCTTGGGGAGAGGGTGTACGTAAAAAGCTCCTGAAACACAGAGGTCAATCTGACGTTCAGCATGACGGTAATTTCCCGAAACGCACTTATTCACTTATTAACCTATTCTCTTATTCACCCCGTAAACGCTGCGCGTTTACTCTGGCAGAGGTCTTAATCACCTTAGGAATTATCGGTGTTGTTGCTGCATTGACAATACCGTCATTGGTTTCTCATTACCAGCGTAAGGTTTTAGAGACGCAGTTTAAAAAATCATATTCGATTCTTTCACAGGCGATGATTCCGCTTCAGTCTGAGTTTTTAAGCTGTCCTGCAGGAAGTGCCGAAGAGATTAAAAAATTATTATTTTCGCAATTTAATAATTTAGGCAGCAGTGCAAACTCTAAGCTTGGTTATGATAGTTTTAAAACTTATACTAAAAAAATAACTACAGCTAAAATTCATCCAAATTGTTTTGCGAATATAGATCAGGTTCAGCAATTTAAAGATGAAAATATTATTGCAACTGATGGTATGGCAATAGCTTTTTGTCTTAATCAAACTTATGGCAATATGATAAGTATTGATACGAACGGTCCGAAAAAGGGGCCTAATGCATTCGGACATGATTTATTCTTTTTTCATTTGAATTGGAATAACTGTAATCTAGAACCAATGACCAAACAGTGGCGTGATTGTACGGAAGATGATGAAGAGTGTGAAGGAGGTCATTTTAAGTGGACAGCCGGTAACTGTTCAAAAGATTCCAATGCCTCTGAAAATGGATTTGCCTGTACGCAGTACGCAATAGCAAATACATGTCCTGACGGTTCTGGCAAAGGATATTTTGACTGCCTGCCTTAAAATATATTGACTTTCGTTAAATTTTCATTAAAAACAAAATATCTAATACAAACGGACGATTTTATTAAAAATCATTGATTAATAATCAAAAATGTCCGACTGTATTAGAAAAAGAGGTAGTAATGAAAATTAACGGTGGAATCAGATACTGTGAAAAAGGCTTAACAGCTTCGCTCAGAGCTATGCATGTTCAGAGCGAACTTATAGGCATGTATAATGAAAATGTTACAGGATTTGATAAAATAGGTTATCAAAGAAAAGAGCCTGTTGTTTCATCTTTTACGGAATATATAGGAGTGCATGGCCTTTCGCAGACAGTAGATGATCAAATCGGGCGTATTGCAATGTCTGATAACCCGTTAGATCTGGCACTTGCTAATAAAGGATATTTCCAAACGCAAACTGCAGAAGGTGTAAGACTTACCAGAGACGGACGTTTTAAACTGGACAAAAACGGCAACTTATTGACTCTTGAAGATGCTAAGGTGCTTTCAAGTGCAGGTACTCCAATACAGCTTCCGATCGTTCCAGAAAAAATAGAGGATGTCAAAATTAATTCAAAAGGGCTTGTCAGTGTCTTTAATAAAGAGACGCATAAGCTTGAAAGTGTTGCATATATCGGCGTTGTAGATTCAAACGGTGTTATAGTTACAGACCCTCAGGTAAAACAGGGTTATAACGAATATTCCAATGTTTCGCTTCAGAACGAATTTATATCAATGATGCCGATTATAAGAAATTTTGAAGCAAACAGGCAGATTTTTATGATTCAAAACCAAAATTTGCAAAAAGTAATTTCACAGTTAGGTACAACATCATAATAAAAGTTGAGGAATAAATTATGTACAGCATGCAGGGAATAGTAAGAAAAAGCGTTAGCAATGTAACAACACAGTTTGAAAAATTCGGTTACGTTGCAAATAGTCTTGCTAATTTGAATACCCGCGGTTACAAATCAGTAAGTTTTGAACAGATGCTGAATGAAGACGGCTATTTGACGGGTGCTATAAGAACTGATTATGAACAAGGCTCAATACAGGTTACATCTAATCCGTACGATGTCGCAATAAACGGTACCGGCTTTATTCCTGTTATTTCTCCTGACGGGGAAGTGGCATATACACGCGACGGTGCATTTAAACAGGGTAAAAACGGGTATCTGGTTACATCCGATGATTGGATTGTCGGAGAAGGGATTATAATTCCCGCAAACTGCTACAAATTTGAAATTAAACCGAACGGAGAAGTTTATTCTTATGATACGGCAAATACAGAACCGAGAAAGCTTGGAACAATTCCTCTTGTGCGCTTCCCTTCGCAGGAAAATCTTGAGCAGGCAGGCATGAATAAACTCAGAGCAACAGAAGATTCAGGAGAACCCGTTCTTGTCAAAAACCACAAATGTTTCTGCCAGCATAATCTTGAAAATTCAAATACAAATGTCTATTCCGCGACATCTGAAATGCTGAGACTAAATGCATCGCTTCTTGCAAGTACGCGCATGATGAAAGTCGTTGATGATATGTATAATAAAGCAATTAATATAAGGGAATGATAATACTATAAATGTCATACAGAACTTGTTTCAGTATCATATAAAACATATTGTGCAAAATTTTTAAGAAAGGCTGAAAAATGTTTACACCGCTGGATAATATGGGCAAAGTTACATTAATGATGGATTTGATAACGCAAAAGCAAAGAGCGTTAGGTTCAAATCTTGCAAACGTAGATACCCCGGGCTATGTCAGACGTGATATAAATTTCGGGGATTATCTAAATTCAATGAACAGCCCTCTTGAAACTAAACTGTCTGAAAAGCTCGGGCCGTCAGGCGTTATTGACGAAAAAACATATGAAGAAATTGATCCTGCAAATGAATTGATGGAATTGCAGAAAAACTCAATACTTTATACGATGGCAACAAGAAGAATGTCTAATATAATTACTGAAATGAAAACGGTAATAAATGTAGGCAAGTGATAAGAAAGGGTAAAAAAACGGGAGCGTAAGCGACTGACCAATATATAATAAATTTTGACAATAGCCGTCAGAGAGGATAGAAAAATGAGTATAATGGAATCAATGAATATCGGAGCAAATGCCTTAAAAGCACATGGTTTAAGGTTGGATATTCACGCGAAAAACGTTGCAAACGTTGATACTCCTAATTATGTCAGAAAAATCCCTGTTTTGAATGCAACTGAAGATGTGTCTTTCCACGGGCTTATGAATACAATGAAAGAAGATGTATTCGGTGTCGGAACATTACCTTATTTACAAGGCGGGGTGGTTTTTAACGGCTGTGTGGAAGATCCGACTTTAGGGGACAAAATTTATCGCCCAGGACATCCTGACGCTGATGCCAACGGTTATATAAGAGCTTCAAACGTTAATCCTGCTGTTGATATGGCTGATGCAATTCTTGCACAGAGAGCTTATGAGGCAAACCTTGCATTGATTAATATTACAAAATCAATGGCGCAGAGGGCTACAGAAATCGGCAGATAAATTTTATGCTATAATTATTTTATGGTTAAATTGTCGATTATTATTCCGGTTTATAATGTAGAAAATTATATTTCGCAGTGTCTTGATAGTATATTAAACCAGGCATTTAAAGATTTTGAGATTATTTGTGTAAATGACGGTTCAACAGATAATTCGCTTAATGCTTTGTTGAAATACAAAAACAAGGATGAGCGTATAACAATTATCGATAAAAAAAATGAAGGTTCGGGCGTCGCAAGAAATGCCGGACTTGCAATTGCCAAAGGAGATTATGTCTATTTTGTAGACGGGGACGACTGGATTGAAGATAATGCATTAGAAAAAATTGTCTCGAAAGCAGATGAATTAAATACTGATATTTTAATATTCGGCGGACTTTCATGCTATGAAACAAAGAGTTATAATTGCCCTCGCCCCCTGCGGGAGAGGGAAGAATTGCTTAATGAACATAGTGAATTTAGCAATTCGGGCGAGGTGTGCTTAAGTTATAAAAAGAAGTACGGCGGTTACAGTGCCGATAAATTACCAAAAAAATATTTGAACAAAGTATTTTCATCAAAAGATATAAAAAAAGATATTTTCAAATTCCCTTCAACTGCCTGGACAAAATTATACAGACGTGATTTTCTGCTTAAAAATAATATTAAATTTCAGGATATAAAAATCGGTCAGGATCAGCTTCCGTTTTTCCATTCGATGATTAAGGCTCAGCGTATTGCACTTTTGGCTGAAAATATTTACTGTTACCGCAAAAACCGTAAGGGTTCTGCAATGACCGTAAAAAAGAAAAAGAATTTTTCACCGATTTATGTGTTCTACGGAATAGAAGAAATGCTGAAGTGTGAAAATCTTCTTGATGAATATAAAAACATTTTTGTAAACAAATATCTGTCAAAAGCTACATCGTGGCTCGGAAAATTTCAAGATGATTTGAAGCATGAATATTATTTAGAATATATGAAACTTTTAGACCATGTTAAATCACAATATCCGTCAGGCTGGTGGATGAAATTTAATCCTAAAGAAGAAGACGGTTACTGGATGTTGAAATTAAAACAGATGATTTCTAATGTACCTGTTATATAGGAAACGGTATTGACAAATTGATAAAATCTAATCCCATGCTTTCAGGCAACGGGGGCAAATTTACTTTTATTTATAGCATCAATGATTGATTGCTTATAACTTTCGGATATCGGTTTTCTGATTACATATGTCGCGATGCTTCCGTCTTTATTAATCCTTATGACTGCTATGCCGTTTACTTTATCCGTAATTTTATCAGGCTTTTTCCAGTTATTGTAAACTGTTTTTATTGTTTTTCCCAAATATGAGTTATATTGTTTTTCCAGATTTTTGATTCTTTGCCTCTCGTCCTTAAAAGCTTGTCCTTCAAGTTTAATGCTCGGGCAGGAAGGACAATATTTTTTTATGATGTAAGTATAAGTACAATCTTCTGTATATATTTCGTGGTAGTGTGCAGGATTATTTATATCATATTTTAAAATATTATCGCTTTTGTATTTATTTTCATCAAATTCTTCAAAATACAGTAGAATATATTTGTTAGTATACGGATTTATTTTATAATATGTTATATTTCCCCAGCTTTTAACGGCTACAAAAATATTCCCGTTGATAATTCGTACAGAGTCGGTATCAATAAATGATACTGGCTGTGATTTTGGTATATAATCCCACTTTACGGCATTAGCAGAAGTTGCAGATAACATTAATGAAATAATAATTACCAATATCTTTTTCATAAAAAGAATAATAAAAAAGAGGATTTTTTTTGTCAACAGTTTTTTAAATGCCGGCGGCGGGACTTGTCTTAGATTTGCTCCACGCTCGGAAAGTTTCGCTTTTGAACCTGCGGTTCAACTCCGCTCAATTCCCTCACTATCCGGACTCGTTCCACTCAGTCCGTCCGCAAATCCGCTGAACCCTAGAAATGCTTCGCATTGGGGTTCTGCATCCTCTTGACGACAATAAAAAAGAACCCTAAAAGGACTCTTTTTTAATTGTCGATAAGCTCCCAAATAAGGAACCCTTCGATAAGGCTATTGTATCAAAAATTAGCTTATATTCAAGTCTTATCTACGTAATGAAACAGTCAACTCAAGAATATTACAATATGAGAAATCTTTTAGGATTTAAGTGCTCATAAATTTTGTTAAAACTAGAAAATAAATACCTATTACAGTAATCAGAAAATTACTACCAAACCTTTAAGTACTTAAAATAAGCTAAAACAACTTAGTATTATTCCCTTACAAATTTTGAAATTACTGGAAAGTATACGTCTGAATGAAACTTGTCTTTACAATGCGTTACATTTGAGTCAAATTTTAAGCACGAAAAGATTTTATATAAATATAGGGGAATTTTATACATAAGGAGTCTAATACATGGATATTAATTTTGATGCACTAAATACTGGGTATAAATTGCACATACCTGCGGTTGAAGATCCTAATGACCCATTAACTCGTAAAATTATTGAATTCTTAGACCAGAAATTTAATATAACTCCACAATTAAAGTATGATAGAAATCATAATATAGTACCACAAGATTCAAAACAATATAATACACCTTGTTATAAACTAGGCTATAGCGATGGTATCAAATGTGGTGAAACTTTTTCTGTTTATGGAAGAACTGGTACAATAGAAGAAATGCAGTCATTGGCCAAAGAACTTGAAGCGAAATTCGGTAAAGAATTGGCTCAATGTATTAAAGATAATGATGTTAAATTTCCAAAAGAAAGCAAGAGAATATCTGATAATATAGTCACACGTTTTGCAGTTTATAGATATGGGTATTGGGAAAATGATGCAGTACAAGAGATATTCTCACAGCGTTCTAATTTACCCAATCCAAGTGGAGCAACCATTAAATATCTAACCTATGATTCTGTAGGTAAACCTTGTAATTACCTATGTTCTCATGGTGGTTACATAGATATGTCTAGATTATCTGATATAGATAAAAAGTTTCTATTTGGAGATTGTACAATGGCTAATATTGACCATTTTGGAGAGCTATTTACTGGTCATATCAAAGATGGAAAAGTTCCGCAGTTTATAATGGATGGATTACCCAAAGAGTATCTACAAAAGTATAATCTTTCAGAAGCTGATATATTAACAAGAATTCAAAAAGGTAATGTTAATTTAACTTCTTTAATGCTAAGAGATATCGCTAGAAATGGAGCTGATTCAAATCTCTTAAGACAGGGGGCTAGGCCCATATTTACAAATTTTCCACTTGAAACAATAAATGAAGCTAAAGAGCTGCTTGCTCAGTATGACAATGAAGCAGTTAAACAATTAGAAAAGCAATTGCCTCAATTAAAAATATCACATCCAGTTTTAGGGATATTAGAGAAGACAACGCCACTTAATGCAATAAAAGTTACACAAATTGATGATTTACTTCCTTCATTTAAGATGTTAAACAGACAGGTGGATGGAACATTAGACCTACGTAATAAAGTAACACAAGTTACCCCACAAGCTAAACCAGTTGTTCAAAAACAAACATCATGGGTTGATGATGTGGTAGCAAAATGGAAAGCAAATATAAAAACACCAAATCCAACATCTAGTATTGTATCATTGCAAACACCTTCTGCACATCAGCAGATACTTGGATTTAATGAGCCAACTGGATATACGCAAATTGCTAATGTTGATATTGATAAAGTCTTTTCAACATTAACTCATGGAGAAGCTCAACCAAGAGTGGTTAAACCAACAACTCCAGTTTTAGAAAATGTTATTTCAGCAGCTTTACAGAAAGTTCATAAAACACCTGTTGTAAACGCTACTGCTCCAAGAAGTCAAAATATCTCTAAAATTATATGTACAGCACTCAAACATATTAAAATATAAATATTTAAAATTTTTAGCAAATTGTTTAATTATAAGACTTTGTAATTTTAGTAAGAAGGTAATAAAACAGACGATAACAAAAGTCATCGTCTGTTTTATGGTGTCGATGGCGGGACTTGTCTTGGTCGCTCGCGTTTAACGGCAATTCCGTGTTTTGTTTTCGTGATTTCATCACTCCAAACAAAAACACTCCAGCCTCAGCTCGCTCCCGCTGAACCCGCTAAAACGAATTAAAGCCCTCTCCAATCAAGCATATTAAAAAGGGGATAACAAATGTTATCCCCTTTTTAATTGTCGACGGCGGGACTTGAACCCGCACGGGTTTCCCCACACGCCCCTCAAACGTGCACGTATACCGATTCCGTCACGTCGACACAAATTAATTATTAAATTTTCAATATAAATATCCTAACACAAACATTTTATTTTGTAAATTTAAAATCTTTATATGTAAAAAATTTTTTTATATGCAATAATATAATTATGCTTGACACGATTATTATAAAAGGCGCAAAAGAACATAATTTAAAGGATATTTCGCTTCAATTGCCGAAAAATGAATTAATAGTCTTTACAGGCGTTTCGGGGTCGGGAAAATCCTCTCTGGCTTTTGATACGATTTTCGCGGAAGGTCAGAGACGTTATATTGAAAGCCTTTCAACTTATGCAAGACAATTCCTCGGGCAAATGGACAAACCTAATGTCGATTATATAGACGGGCTTTCGCCTGCAATTTCTATTGACCAAAAATCAACAAGCAATAACCCTAGATCTACTGTGGGTACTGTTACAGAAATTTATGATTATTTAAGATTATTATACGCACGTGTCGGAACACCTTACTGCCCGCAGTGCGGTGAAAAAATTAAACCGCAGACAATAGATGAAATTGTTTCAAGCATTTTAAAACTGGGCGAAGGTGTTAAAATTCAAATTTTAGCTCCTGTTGCGAGAGGTAAAAAGGGTGAATTTTCTTCAACATTTGAAGAGTTAAGGCAAGAAGGATTTGTCCGTGTAAAAGTTGACGGTGAAATTTATAATCTTGATGAAGATGAAATTGAGCTGGCAAAAACTAAAAAACATGATATTTCTGTAGTTGTTGACAGAATTGTCGTAAAAGAATCCGCACAATCCCGTATTGCCGACAGTGTTCAAATTGCTCTGAAAAAAGCTGACGGAGTGGCAGTTGTTGATGTTGTCGGAGACAAAGAAATTGTATACAGTGAAAAGCTTGCTTGCCCGAAATGTAATTTGAGCTTTGAAGAACTTGCGCCGAGAATTTTTTCTTTCAATGCGCCATACGGAGCCTGCGAAAGATGTTCGGGACTCGGTGCTGATTTTGTTATAGATCCGGATTTAATTGTTCCTGATAGAAAAAAATCTCTAAAAGACGGTGCTATTTATCCATGGTCAAAGGCCTCTACACAATATTATGATGATGTTTTAAAGTCAGTTTGTGCGCATTTTAATATAGATATGAAAAAGCCTTTTGAAGAATTATCAGAAAAAGAACAAAAAATAATTCTTTACGGATGCGATGATATTATAAAGTTTACGGTAATGCGTTTTGGAACACACCGTTACGAAACGAAATACAGAAAATTCGACGGGGTAATTCCGTTTCTTGAAAAACGTTATAACGAATCAAACGGCGAATACTGGCGTGAAGAAATTGAAAAATATATGACAACAACGCCATGTCCTGCCTGCCATGGCGCACGATTAAAACCTTTTCCGCTTGCTGTTAAAATTAAAGACAAAAACATTTATGAGTTTACACTCATGCCGATTGATGAAGAACTGGAATTTGTATCTGAACTGTATCTTGAATTGAGTGAATTTCAGCTTCATATCGCAAAACAAATCTTAGATGAAATCAGGGCGCGTCTGAGATTTTTAAAAGATGTCGGTTTAAGTTATCTTGATCTTGCAAGAAGGGCAGGAACTTTATCCGGCGGAGAGGCACAGCGAATAAGGCTGGCAACACAAATAGGAAGCGGTTTGTCAGGTGTTTTGTATGTCCTTGATGAACCGTCAATAGGACTTCATCAGCGAGATAACGACAGGTTGATTAAAACTCTTATAAAACTTCGTAATCTCGGCAATACTTTAATTGTCGTGGAACACGATGAAGACACAATAAGAAATGCGGATTATATTGTTGATATAGGACCAAAAGCAGGTATAAACGGCGGTAAAGTAATTGCCTGCGGTTCAGTTCAGGATATTATCGATGCAAAAGATTCTATTACGGGAAAATATTTGAGCGGAGAAAAATATATTCCTATTCCTGAAAAAGTCAGAGAAGGCAACGGGCATTTTCTTCATGTAAAAAATGCACATATAAACAACTTAAAAAATATAGATGTTGATATTCCGCTCGGCAAAATTGTGTGTCTTACAGGTGTTTCAGGTTCTGGAAAATCCTCTTTAATGCAGGATTTGATATATGAATATGCTCTGCATAAACTTCGCGGAAATAAACCAAAACCTCAAGGAATAGATGAAATTACGGGTTTTGAAAACATTGATAAAATAATTGCCATAGACCAATCCCCTATAGGAAGAACACCGCGTTCAAACCCTGCAACTTATACTGATTTATTTACACATATAAGGGAATTGTATTCTAAAACAAATGAAGCTAAATTACGCGGATATAAACCCGGAAGATTCAGCTTTAACGTAAAAGGCGGGCGCTGTGAGGCCTGTAAAGGCGACGGGGTTATAAAAATTGAGATGAATTTTTTGTCAGATGTCTATGTAAAATGTGATGTCTGCAAAGGGAAACGATACAACCGTGAAACTTTGGAAGTTAAATATAAAGGTAAGACAATTTCAGATGTTCTTGATATGAGTGTTAAAGAAGCACTGGAATTTTTCGACAGTATTCCTGCAATTAAAAATAAACTCCAAACATTAAATGATGTTGGTCTGGATTATATGAAGCTCGGGCAGAGTGCGACAACCCTTTCAGGCGGTGAAGCGCAGAGAATTAAACTTGCATCAGAACTCAATAAACGTTCAACAGGAAAAACTCTCTATCTGTTGGATGAGCCGTCAGTAGGACTTCACTGGTACGATTTGGACAAACTTATAAAAATTCTCCAGCAGCTTGCTGATCAAGGTAATACTGTTCTTGTAATAGAACATAATCTTGATTTTATAAAAATTGCCGATCATATTATTGATTTGGGTCCTGAAGGCGGTATCGGAGGCGGTCAGGTAATTGCTCAAGGAACGCCTCTTGAAGTTTCTAAATGCAAAAAATCTTATACAGGGCAGTATCTCAAACCTATATTGACAAATTCCGTAAAATAATTTATTTTCTTATAAAAGGAAAGTTGGTTATAATGAAGAAGTTATTATATATATTCTTACTATCAGGCTTATTATGCCAGCCTGTATTTGCAAAAGCCGTTTCTGTACAGGCAATGGAAGATTTCACGACTGAAAAACCGCCGGAGGCTATGTATGTCAAAATTCTTGAAGATATTATACTTGATGAAACCTTATCTTTTAAAAACGGCGATATTATAGAAGGTAAAGTTGTTGATGTAACTGATCCCAAACGTTTGAAAAGGAATGCTACTTTTTCTTTTGTCCCCGTCAGTTACAGAAATTCTAGCGGTGAGACAATAGAGATAAGAGGTTATTATCCTGCTAAATATACCACAAAATTGAATAAAGGACAGCTTGCCAAAACTGCGGCGCTCGGTGTTGGCAATTTTTTCGTAAAAGGTCTGTCTCTAGGGTACAGTGCGGTGGAAGGTGCTGTTAAAAATGAAAAAGACAACCGTTTTAAATCAAGCGTAAATGAAGTTTATGAGGACTCTCCGTTTTCTTATGTAGAAAAAGGCGGTGAAATAGTTATAAAAAAAGATCAGGTATTTTATTTGAATTTTAAGGTAAAAGATGAACCGGATGAAGATGAGCTCCCGAATTATGAATATAAGGAATTAGATGCAGATGAGCTTGCGGCTCCCGTGGACACTAATGAAACGTACGAAGGTGAAGAATAATATACCTGTTATATAATATGATTGACGTATTCGGCAAATTATGGTATTATCCTCTTATAGCAATTCGGAGATAAAAAAATGAAAAAAATATTATTTATTATTGCATTACTTACAGGTCTTTCAATTATGCCGGCTGAAGCTAAAACTACACCGGTTCAGACATTGCAGGATTTTTCTATTTCAAATCCTTCGCAGACTTTGCTTATTAAAATTTTATCAAATGTTCAGCTGAATAAAGATACAATGCTTCATGAAGGTTATTATGTTTTGGGCCAGATTATGGATGTATCTAATTCAACATTTGTGTTTATGCCTATAAAGTTTCAGAATTTCCATAATGAAGTTTTTGAAATAAAAGGCAATTACCCTGCTAAATTTGTAGAAATGATTGATACGGCAGACAAAAAGGCGCAAAACGGCATTATCCCTAAAGATTCTAAATTTTTACTGGATTTTGTAATAGCTGAAGAAACTCCGAATACTGAAATCAGCGATAAGTATAAAAATATGGGTACTCCGGAAAACGGAATTTCTGCCGTTGTAAACCAGTCTGAACCTGTATTGTATGACGGAACTATTCCGCAGACTATGAAAGATTTCCCGGGGATTAAACTAAATTCTTTTGATAACGGAAGCAACTTTAATATTCCTAAGAAATTGATTATTGAGGCAAATCCTAAAGAAATTAATATAAATAATTTGAAATATTAATTTTTTAGAAATATTTATGTAAAAAACGGGTTATAAATCAATTATAACCCGTTTTTTATGTTACACTAATTGAGACCTAAACTTCAACAGTTGTTTTAATTTTCCCGTCGCCTTCAAGAATAATTTCGGTATCTTTGCCGTTTTCTGATATAATGAGACGTGTTTTTTCAACATCATTTTCTGTAAAACGGGAAATTTCTTTAATTTTCAAATCCATATATAATCCTTTCAAGCTTGTGCTTATCTTTATGATAACAGATTTTACAGGAATTTCAACCCTCTTGAGAATTAGTGTTAAAAAAAGTTATTATTTTACTTGATTTAGATAATCTTTAGGGAATGCCCAGCCGTTATATTGTATTAATGCAGTACAGTAGTTTGGTTGAGATGCGGTATGACAACCAAATTTACTATTATGTTTCAGTTCCTCTTCATTATAATCGCGTAGTACGTAGGGTTGGATAATCGAAGCGTTCCCACCATTTCGGTTATTCTGAATAGGATAAATTCTTTCGCCTGACGGCTCGGAATGACTTATGTTTACTTCCTCCCTCATTAGGGATGGTCGGGTCGGGTAACAATCAGAACTTCTAACAAGCTCCTCTTCTCTGTCCTTCGGCCACCATCTCCCCAAAGGGCGAGGGGGAATGTAGCCGCTGCATTCAACACCTTAGTACTTTTACAATACTTCCTACAGCCTTAGAACCGCAGTATCTTAGTATCTTACAAGCCCTGCAAACCCTGTCTAAAATGTATCCTGTCGCGGGGGGGGGCTTTAATTGCCATTTTTATAAAAAAGAGGACTATATTAGTCCTCTTTTTTTTATGTTTTTTTTTGTATTAATTAGCCTTTAATCTGGCTCATAACTTCATCAGCAAAATTTTCCTGACGTTTTTCAAGACCTTCGCCAAGCATATATCTTGTGAAAGCTTTGATTGTTAATTTGCCTTCAATTAATTGTCCTACTGTCATATCAGGATTTTTAATGAACGGCTGTTCAAGAAGAACTCTGTGTGAAAGAAGTTTGTTAACTCTGCCTTCAACAATTTTGGCTCTGATTTGTTCAGGTTTCTTTTGAAGATCTTCTTTACCCATTTCGATTTCTGTTTCATGATCGATAACAGATTGCGGAATTTCATCTCTTGTGATAAATTCAGGAGCTGAAGATGCAATATGCAAGCAGATATCATTCATCAATTCAGCATCATTTTTATCAGTTTGGATTAAAACACCGATTTTCCCGTTGTGGATATATGTTGCGGTATTGCCTTCGTAGCGTACAAATCTTCTGAAAGTGATTTTTTCGCCTATAGAAGCGATTTTTTCTTTAATAACTTCTGAAATTACTTTACCGCATTTGGGGCAAGTAGAAGATAACAATGCGTCAACGTCTGCAGGATTTGTTTTTGCAACAACTTCTGCAAGTCCGTTAGATAATTCTTTGAATTCTTCGTTTTTAGCAACGAAGTCTGTTTCGCAGTTAACTTCAACCATAGCTCCGCAGTCTGCTTGTACATAAGATGCAACAAGCCCTTCTGCAGCAATTCTGCCCATTTTTTTATCAGCAGAAGCCATACCTTTCTGGCGGAGTACTTCCATTGCTTTTTCCATATCTCCATCGGTTTCAACAAGTGCTTTTTTAGCATCCATCATGCCGGCACCTGTTTTGTCGCGGAGTTCTTTTACCATTTGAGCTGTAATATTCATTATAATCTCCTTATTTATCGGAAGTCAGGAGGTACAGATGTCAGGATGTCAAGCTTATATCTTATATCTTATATCTTATATCCGGCTTGCCTTCCTGTTTTCCTGTCCTCCGATCTTCTTGTAATTATTCTGCAACTGTTTCTGTTTTTTCTTCTTCTGCAGAAGCTGTAACTTCTTCAGATGCAACGCCTGCATCTTCGGGTTTAATTTCTTCTACTTTTTTAGAATTAGCATTAGCTTCTCTCAATTGTTTTCCTTCAAGAACAGCATCTGCAAGTTTTGAAGTTATTAATTTAATTGAGCGGATAGCATCGTCATTGCCCGGAATAATATAGTTTATACCATCCGGATCAGCGTTTGTATCAGCCAGACAGATAACAGGTATATTTAATTTGTTAGCTTCTTTAATAGCAATATCTTCTTTTTTCTGGTCTACGATAAAGATTATATCAGGAAGACCTCTCATATCTTTGATACCGCCTAAAGTTTTGCTTAATTTCCCTAACTCTCTGTTCAATTTAGCGATTTCTTTTTTAGGTAATTTTTCAGCGTGGCCTGAATTCATAAAGTCTTCAAGTTCCCTGAGTTTGTTTATACGTCCTCTGATAGTATCGAAGTTAGTCAGCATACCGCCGAGCCATCTTCTGTTAATATAGTAAGCGCCTGATCTGAGTGCTTCTTCAGCAACAACTTCTGCTGCCTGTTTTTTTGTGCCTACAAAAAGGACATTTTTACCGCGAGCTGCAAATTCTCTTACAACTGCGTATGCTTCATCCAATAAATCTGTTGTTTTACGTAAATCTAATACGTAAATACCGTTTCTTGCACCGTAAATATACGGTTTCATTTTTGGGTTCCATCTTTGAGTCTGGTGTCCGAAATGTACACCTGCTTCTAAAAGTTCAATCATAGATGCTGTTGGCATCGGTTTTCTCCTTTTTTTACTTGTTGTACTACGGGTTATACTGTCTCATTCAAAGGGTTGCAAAATTCGTTTTTCACACTGTAAGGGGCTGTTTCTTTTCATGTTCTATGCCCGTCTTACTGTCCTGCTCTCCCCCTGAACTAGGGCAAAGCCTATCAGACTAGTGTAACCAATTTTATATTACTATAAACATGCCTTTATGCAAATTAATTATTTAGTTTTATTACACAAATGAATTTTATGTAAAATAATTGAAAAAATAAAAAAAATAAATATAATAATATTTATGGAAGGTCTGGATACAAGCAAACTTGATGATTTAAAGCAAAGGGTTAGAAACAAGCTTGACGAAACGGAATTGTTTCGTTTTAAAGGTACTGTTTCAAAACTTCTGGGTTTGACGGTTGAAGTTAAACTGCCCGGATTGAAAATCGGGGATTTATGCTACATCGAGACAAAAGACGGACGTAAAAAACCAGCGGAAGTTCAGGCTTTCAAAGGCGAAGCGGCTCAGCTTCTTTTACTTTATGACGGAGAAGGCATCGGGCAGGGAAGTCTGGTAACCTCAACAGGACAACCTATTATAATTCCTGTCGGTGATTTTTTGCTGGGACGTCTTATAAATCCTATGGGAGAACCGATTGACGGAAAGCCTCTTGATACAACGGGAGCTGAATGGCGTCCTGTTGAAGGCCCTCCGCCGGGGCCGTTTGAGAGACCTATTATCACGGAAGTATTTTCGACAGGTGTAAGAGCGATTGACAGTTGTATGACAATGGGGTGCGGCCAGCGTTTAGGATTATTTGCGGGATCAGGTGTCGGGAAAAGTACGCTTCTCGGTATGATTGCTAGAAATTCCGATGCTGATGTCAATGTTGTTGCACTGATTGGAGAACGCGGACGTGAAGTTAAAGAATTTGTTGAAGATGCGCTAGGCGAACAGGGTATGGCAAAATCTGTTCTTGTTTGTTCTACAGGCGATCAGCCTCCTTTAATCCGTCAAAAAGCCCTTTTAACGGCAACTGCCGTATGCGAATATTTCAGGGATCAAGGTAAAAAAGTTTTCCTTATGACTGATACAGTTACGCGTTGTGCTATGGCAGGCCGTGAAGTCGGATTGTCTCTCGGCGAGCCTCCTACAATGAAAGGTTATCCGCCATCGATTTTTTCGTGGCTCCAAAAGGTTCTGGAGCGTGCAGGGAACAGTCCTAAAGGTTCTGTAACAGCATTATATACGGTGTTAATGGAGGGTGATGATATTTCTGATCCTATTGTTGATATTGTGCGAGGTATTGTTGACGGACACATTTTCTTATCAAGAAAAGTTGCGGAAATGAACCATTATCCTGCAATTGATGTACTGGGCAGTATTTCAAGGCTTATGTCATCAATTGTTACACCGGAGCACAGGGAGGCAGCAGGAAAGATGCGTGCAATTATGGCTCTATACAGAGAAAATAAAGATTTGATTGATGTCGGAATGTACCAGCCAGGGACTAACCCGCGTCTGGATACGGCAATAGAGATGATGCCGAAAATTAATGCATTTTTACAGCAGAGAACATCTGACATAGTAAGCATGGATACAACTATAAGCACTCTTATTGAAATGATGCAGGGTGTTGAAATTTAATAGTCTTAATATTTTTTTGTGGTACAATAATCAGCGGAAGGAAAAGAGACTATGAATTTACCGCAAAATTTCGGCCCCGCAATGTTAATAACTCTGTTTGCAGGTTTGTCTACCGCAATCGGAGGCGGAATTGCTTTTATTGTAAAAAAAGATAATTTGAAAGCGTTATCTGTCGGCTTAGGATTTTCAGCCGGTGTTATGATATTTGTTTCGTTTATGGACATGCTTCCGGAAGCTGATAAACTGCTTCTTGCAAATTTTCCGCATAATCATCAATGGCTGACATTTGCGGGATTTATTATCGGTTTGGTTGTTGCAGTTTTGATAGATTATTTCCTTCCTGATCACATTGATACCGAAGATGTCTTAAATCCTGATGCTCCGGCACATAGGGATTACAAAATTAAAAGGGCAGGGTTATTTACCGCAATAGCTATCTGTGTGCATAATTTCCCTGAAGGTATGGCAACATTTTTTACAACTACGCAGAATATCACACTCGGACTTTCTGTAGGTATTGCGATTGCTATTCATAATATCCCTGAAGGAATTGCAGTAGCTCTTCCTATGTATCATGTTACCGGTAAAAAACGTTATGCAATGCTTTACGCCGCATTATCAGGAATAACAGAACCTATCGGGGCGCTTGCCGGAATGTTTATATTCGGATTGTTTCTCCCGCAGGTGTTGATCGGAGCTTTGATGGCTGCTGTCGCCGGAATTATGATTTATATTTCATTTGATACTTTATTGCCGCTGGCTAAAGAATATGGCGACTGGCACCAGTCTATTGTCGGAATTCTGTCAGGCATACTGGTTATATGGGTAAGCTTAATTTTGATAGGCGGTTAAAATGGTAAATTTATCTAACTTATTTGATCTCGGACGTAATTTATATGCTCTGCCGTGGTATAACAGCAGAAGCGGGCTGGCTCCTGTTCCTTTGAGATACTTTTTTGAATTAACTTACCGCTGTAATCTTCAATGCCCTTATTGTTATGTAGGAAATGACAGGCAAAAAGAGGAATTAACAACTGATGAATGGTTTAAAATAATTGATCAAATTCCGTGGTATTCGTTTGTTACGCTTGTCGGCGGAGAGCCATTAATAAGAAAAGATTTTATTGCTATCTTGATGAAAACCGCTAAAAAAACTTTCGGAAAACTCAATGTAGTATCAAACGGAATTTTAATTAATGATGAAATCATTGATGCTTTTATTAAAAGCAAAATGATGCTTTTATCGGTTTCATTAGACGGTTACGGAAAAAATCATGACATTAACAGGGCAAAAGACGGAATATGGGATAAGATTATGAATAATTTTGATAACATGAATTCCCGTAAAAAACGTCCGATGATTGATATTAAGACTATTGTTCTTGAAAATAATCTTGATGATCTGGTGAAACTTTATAAAATGTGTGATGAAAAGAAATTTAATTTCCTGTCGATTTCATTTTTGCGGAATAACAATTTGAAGCAGAATTCAATTCTTTTTGACAGCTTTGTACCTGAATTCAATGCAAATTATCCGATAGAAAGATATTTTGATATGGAGCATTTTAAAGAAGTTTATAACGAACTGATTAGTTTAAGCAAAAAATCAAAGGTTAAAATACGTTTTTCTCCGAAATTTGAGTATGCAAAAGATCCGCTTGCTAAAATTGAAGAATTTTTTAATACGCCTGTAGACAAACCTGTTTCAGAAATTTATAAACCCTGTATGTATCCGTATTCAAATATGATGATAACACCTGCCGGAGATGTGTACCCATGTCTTTCGCAAAAAATCGGTAATGTTAAGGATATGAGAATAAAGGAAGTATTTAATCTCCCTCATTACAGATGTTTCCGTAAAAATTTGAAAGCCGCAAAAGTTTTCGGTGCATGTCAGATGTGCTGCGAACTTTGTGTGAAATAATTATTTAATAAAATCTTTCCAGTAAGTTTTCCCTTGTTCTGCAGGATGTGTGTCATTTATGGCATAAACAGCACAGCCATAACCTGCATAGCTTGATGAACTTGTTTTTGAGCAATATGTTTTTCCACTGACAAAGCCGTTAACGTTAAGATTACTTCCTGTAGTTGCTGGGTTATTTTTATGTTCCTGTCCCATTGGAATTATGTGCCCATCAATTGTAAATAGAAAAAGAAAGATGTCATATCCATATCTGTTTGGTCTTTTTTCTCCATTTGTATCTACACAAATAACCGGACCATTTTCATTACTATTTGCAGGCCCGTCATTAAATGCAAAAATTCTTCCGGTATTATCAGTGTAATATCCGGAATTGTTGCATACAAGACGATTAGTCTGTCTGCCGTCTAAAAAATGAATTATATAGCCTTCAATTTCATCTACATTTGAATGAGTTGCATTGCGGTATTTATGTCCGCCTTGAAAGTATTTTATAAAAGTATTAATAGTATCTTTATATTGTTGATATCCTTCGGTTAATCCATTCATGGCATCTGCTACTGAATACCCTTCATTTTCTTTAAATAGCATGGATGCCTGGTTTAATTCCGAATAAGTTTTTTTTAAAGCTACTTCAAGCTCTTTTTTATTTGTCATATTGATTAATGTCGGCAAAGTCATTGCCGCAACAACCCCGATAATTCCTAATGTTATCAAGACTTCTGCCAGAGTAAACGCGCATTTTTTGAAAAGTGAATAAGTAAATAAGAGAATAGGTGAATAAGTCGGTTTCACTCCCTCTCCTATGGGAGAGGGTTTGGTTGAGGGCTGATTTTCATCTTTAACCAGATTGTAATTGCTTATTCCTTCTCCCTTGTGTGGGAGAAGGTAACACTTTGTTCCGGATGAGGGGTGGAACAAAGCCGTTCCATTCAACACCTTAGTTTTGCATAAAACTTTTACAATACTTCCTACTGCCTTAGAACCGCAGTATCTTAGTACCTTACAAACCCGGTAAACCCTGTCTACAAATCTATCCTGTCGGGGGGGGGGCAGTTCAAAGCTCTTCTAATTGTCATTTTTTAGCCTCCTGATTATTCTTATAAACTTATTATTTACGATTTTTTATATTTCGTCAAGTAATTTATTCCATGGAAACATGGATATAAGTTCATGAATATTTAACCGTGGACTTTTCAAATTGCGAGAATACGTTATACTGAAAATGTGGTTAAGGTTCACGCCCATCAGATGGCAAAATTGTTTACCACAAGGGTTAGGGGATAGTAGTATGGGTTATATTCACTGCTGCGGCGCCTTGCACAAGACAAGAACATTCCGTCTTGTGCCGGAGGATAATTTTGTGCTGTGTGAAGCTGATTATCTTGCCAAATGCCCTGTATGCGGGCATACGGTAGTTCAGCTTACAAGAATAGACATTGATGATAATATTTCTATTGTCAGGAAAGTTAACAGAAAAGCAAAAGAATTTTTAAAAAAATTGAAAAAATTTATTTTATATGAAGTACGTCCGATAAGTTACAATAAGATTAATTGCGGGAAATTTTACCTGAATTATAACGAATTCGGGGTAAAAAAAAGATGCTACTCAAATTTGAGTACATTAAAAATCGGATTAACCGAAAACAGAGATTTAAAAAAAATCAATCCTTAAAATTATCTTACTCTCAGGGCGGATTACCCGCCCTATTTTTTTTGAACGGAAATATTATGAATGAATTTTACCAATTTTTTTATATTCTGAATGTAAAAATTAGAACAAAAAAGGAATTATGAATATGCCATTATCTCCAAAGGAAACAGAAGTATTGACTTTGGCAGCATTAGGGTATTCGGATAAGCAAATCGGTGTCGAATTAAAAATAGCATACGGAACAGTGAGAAACCATATTGATAAAGCGGTACTGAAGTTACATGCCCGAAATAAAACACATGCTGTCATGATTTATAAACTTATGAATAAAGATTGGTTAGAGGATATTTATGAAAAAAATAATAATACATTGGACTGCAGGCGGTTATTATCCGACAGATTATGAAAAAGAACATTATCATTTTTTAGTGGATAAAGACGGTGTTATTCATAACGGGAAATTTAAGCCGGAAGATAATGAAATCTGCAGGGTTTGTAAATACGCTGCTCACACAGGAGGAGGTAATACCGGAAGTATTGGGGTCGCAATATGTGCAATGGCAGGGTTTAAAAGCAAATTTTCTGCCGGAAATTATCCGATACAAAAAAAGCAGTTTGAGAGCACAATGGAGTTATGTGCAAAGCTTTCTGCAAAATATAACATTCCAATTACCCCGCAAACGGTTATGACACATTACGAATTCGGTAAAAAAAATCCTAAAACGACATCTGCAGGCAAAATTGATATTATATATATTCCACCGTACCCGTGGGTTGCGCAAGATGAGACAGGAAGCTTTATACGTTCCAAAATTAAATGGTACAGGCAGAAGCTGGAATCTTAAATCAGTGTAAGAAAAAATTTACAGGAGAAAACTATGGAAGTCGCTTATTACAATCTGGCTGGCGGTATAAATCAGTCTTTAACCAAAACAGAACTTGGATTAGATACAAAAAAAATACACTGGTCAGACGCAGAAAATATTGAAATTTATAGAAATAGAGGAATTGTAAAACAGAAAGGAAATTCTTTATTCCTTGACATAGAAGAAGAAATTACCGGTTTGTCTGAAATGTCTGCTTATGATATCACCAAACTGGTAATAACAACAGTTTCAGGGAAAATTTATATTTACGATGAAAGCCATTCATCGCAAACTCTTGTTAATAAAACTTTGACAGGTAAAAAACCGGTATTTTTAAATTTTTTAAACGGTATTCTTATAATGAGTGAAAGCGATGGACTATTTTATATAAAAAATAATGCTTCTTATGATGTCGTGGATTGTGGATTAAAAGATTTGAACGATAATATTCTGACAGGCGGAACAATGGCTGTTTACAAAGGCAGAGTCTGGATCGCAAAAGATGCAACAATATACTATTCTGCACTCGGAACATACAATGATTTTTCTTCCTCAAATGATGCCGGTTATATTAATGAATTTCATACGGATACAGGAGCAATTACGGCATTAAAAACTTATAAAGATTATCTTGCTATTTATAAAAAAGACAGTGTTTATCTTTTGACAGGATCAAGCCCCGATGATTTTGCCATTACACTATTTGCAAATAAAGGAGCAGTAAATTCAGCCTCTATAGCGAATGTTGAAAATAAACAATATTTTTTAAGCAATGGTATATTTGCACTTGAACAGGTGGGTGAATTGAATCAAATACAGCTCGGAAGTGAAATTTCAGCAAAAATAAAGCCTGAATTTGCTTCATTCGGGAAATTAGAAAATGCATTTTGTCTGCATTACGACATAAAAAGCCAGATATGGTATTTCTTTCCTTATGCTGATGATGATTATTTTCATATAGTCTGGATTAATGATTATGTAAATAAAGCCTGGTATAAACGTGTTATTCCTCAGAATATTGTTTGTGCCTGTATATATAACGGTTTAATATACACAGCGGATGAAGACGGCAAAATTTATAAAGAAGATTTTGGAACAACATTTAATGGCAGTGCGGTTAAATTTATGTGGAAATCTCCGTTTCTTGCTTTGAAAGATGCTCATCACCGTAAAATGATTGATGAATTTTATTTTCTTTTGGATACGGAATATGATAATGATTTTAATTTTTCTGTCTATAAAGATTATGACAGCGAATTCTCGGATGATTCCGAACATATTTATTCAATACATCAGGATCATCTGATATGGGCAGATGACAACACTTCTGATAATTTACCATGCCACTGGGCAGAAGATGAGGCCTCTGTTCCTGTATGGTCAATAAATAAGGATACAATGGAAAAGGCAGAAATTTCTGAAGCTAATTATTCTGTACAGCTATGCGTCTCAGGAGAGGAAACAGCTCAATCCTGTGCAATAATCGGACTTCAGTTTAGAGAAGTTTATAATGATGATTAAAAAATTTTTTTGAATATACACCGCTCATATTTATTTGTAGTAGAAGAAAAAAGAAAGGAAACAAAAACATGACAGAAAATGCTTATTCTGCATTTATTCCGGAAATCTGGAGCCAGAAACTTAACTATATGCTTTCAAAAGAATGTGTTATGCTTCAGTGTGTTAACAGAAACTGGGAAGGGGAAATCAAAAATCAGGGTGATAAAGTAAAAATTATTACACCTGCAGATGTTACAATTTCAACATTAGGAACTTCAAATATTACTTACTCTGAACTAGAGCCGACATCCCAGGATCTTGTAATTGATCAGAAGAAATTTTTCGCATTTAAAATCAATGATGTCGCAAAAGTTCAGGCTAACGCAGATATTATGGAAGCTCATCTTAAAAATGCTAAAAAAGCTATTGAAGAAGTTCAGGATGCTTATATTTTGTCATTACATACAGGTGTTGACTCAAAAAATATTGTAGGAAGCGAAAGTTCTGCTGTTACTCTTGATAAAACAACTATTTATTCAAAATTTGTAGAACTGGCATTATGCTTGAAGAATTCAAATGCAGTAACATCAGATGCAAAACCATGGGTTGTAATTAACCCGACAATTGAATCTTACCTGCTTCAAAGTTCAGAGTTCATCGGCGCTCATAATGTTGCGGATGAAACTTTGAGAGAAGGCGCAATCGGCAGAATTGCCGGTATGGATGTTCTTGTAAGCACTAATTTGACAGATGTTTCAGGTAAATACTATGTTCTTGCAGGTACAAATGAAGCTATTACGTTTGCATCTCAGTTAGCTAAAATTGAAAGCCTGAGAGATAAAGACAGCTTCTCTGATTTGGTTAGAGGTTTGTATTTATACGGAGCAAAAGTCGTTCAGCCTAAAGCACTCGCAAAAATGGTGGTTACAGCTCCTTCTGTATCTCCTGTATCTCCGGATTAGGGCTCAGATGATTCGGATTCATAAATCCGATTGTTACCCCGTAATGCATCTCCGGTAATATTATTGCGCCGGAGGTGCATTATTTAAAAATAAAGAGGAAAATTATGTTTGATAATGTTAAATCAGCAATAAAAGAGCTTGCAAAAACAGCTGTAAAAAAAGCCGAAGAAGCTCTTGGTAGCAGTAAAGGACAGGAAAAGAAAAAAATGGCAGTAAAATATGTCATTGGCAGACTCCCTGTCCCTTCTATACTAAAACCGGTAATTGCTTTTTTGTTTTCATCATTTATAGATGATGCGGTTGAATTTGCAGTTGAATATATGAAAGACCTTTGATAAATAGAGAAAAAGGTTAAAAAATTATGAGGGAATATATTATGAACGGACAAAATACACAAAATATTTCATCCTATGCCGGTAATCAACAAGCGGTGAAGGGTGCTTTACAGCCGAATACTGATGCTGAAGCGCTTAAACAAATGGCTGTAAACGATCTTAAGACAATCAAAAATCTTGTGCAGACAGGTGTTATGACGCAAGAACAAGGACAAAATTTAATGAATTATGTTACACAAAAGGCGTTTGAAAAATATTGTACATTACAAAACAGTCAAACACCTCAAACACTGCAATCTGTCAAACCAGCACAACCGCCGGTGCAGAACAGTATTCCGCCGGAATTCTTTAACAGAGAAGGCAGAATAGATGTTTTTGATTATTTAAGAAACTCTAATACCGATTTTGATGAGGATGAGCTTTCAAAAATTTCTGCTCTCGTTGAAAAAATTGAAAATACGGCAGTAGAGAGATATTTGAAAGAATTGGAACACGAAAAAACATTAAAAAATGAAAATGAAACCGCAAAACAGAGACTGAGAGCCAATGCACAGAATTCTGTTTCTGATGGTTTAAAAAATCTGGTTTTTACCCGTGAACAAATCGGCAAAATGAGCGGTGCGGAATTTGCTAAGCACGAACGTGCTATTATGGATCAACTCAGAAAAGGTCTGATAAAATAGCAATATTCAAAAATCTTTTAAGGGAAAACAGTCTTATTTTAAGGCTGTTTTTTCTTAAAAGCGAAGAAAGGAAATTTATGAATTATTTGGAAATTATAAATAAATGTCTTGTTGAATTAAATTACAAACAGGTGAGTGCATTTTCCGAACTCACCAAAAATGATCACAAAAAATTGAAAAATATTTTAAATGTTATTAATTCTGAAATCTGCAATTTTGACAGATGGAATTTTTTGTTGAGAAAAAAGCAGATAGAATTGCCTAAAAATACAGGTGAAATTGATAATTCTGTTGAAGGAAGAATTGAAGCATTAATGATAGACGGAGTGAAATTTGATTATTATGAAGACTTTGAAACGTTTTTTGTTAACTCTCAGCCTCAAAATACGTATAGTTTATTTAATGATAAAATTTTGCTTCCGATTTTTAATCAGAACAAAAATATAGAAATCTTGTATTATACAAAAAATTGTGCAAAAGATGAGGACGGAGACGAAAAATTAGTTATGGAAGAATCCGGCGATGTTTCCCTGATTCCTGATCCGTTTGCTGAACCTTTGCTTGTATACGGCGCCTGTATGCGTCTTAAAGGCAATCCTCAGCATGTGAGATTTAACTACTGGTACAGCATGTATAAAGATGCGCTTGCCAGCATGAGATCAAGAATTTCTGCGAGTATGGATGATGCTCCATCTGTAAAAATGCACAGAAGATAATATCTTTAAATAAATTAACGGGCTTATGCAAAACTTAATGTGTCTACGTGCGTAGCACACAAAAAAAACAGGAAGTTTAAAATTCATTTTCCCCTCCTGTTAAGATTTACACTAGCCGAAATATAAATAGCATGACTATTATACAATTTTTTTTCAAAAATATCAAATAATACAAAGAATTGTAAAGAAAAATACATAATTTATACCCGAAAATACAATGAAACAATTAACAGTACAACAAAAAAAATTTGTTACGGAATATATAAAAACGCTGAACGGTGAGCTTTCTGCCAAAAATGCAGGTTATAAATCAAAAGATTTGAAAGAAACAGCCTCGAGACTTTTATCAGAAGATTTAATCATTAAAGAAATAAAATTTCAGTTAAAAAATCAGATTAATTCTCTCAGGGTGAATAAAGGCTATGTGATTCAAAAACTTTTGCAGATAGCTGAATTTTCTCTTGAGGAAGAAGATATTCTTGACAAAGAAGGCTGTATAACAGGTAAAAAGAAACTGCGTGATACATCTGCCGGTTTGAAAGCTCTTGAAAGTTTATGCAAATATCTCGGATTTAACTCAAATTCTGATGAGGAAGAGTATAAATCCGCAAAGATTATTACAATTTCAAATTTAGATGACAGCAAAATATAAAAATAGAAGGAGAAATTTTTATGAAGAATAATGACGCCGAAGAAAGACTCTTAAATAATGCGTCTTTAGAAGACCTTATAAAAATGAAAATTGAACGGAATTTTATAGAGGATTTAAAAAAATCAAAAGAAAAAAAAGTTTTGAAAACTTACACTGATATAAAAGATGTTCCGCAAGGCAAAATATTTTCAAAGTCCTCTGTGTTCAGATATTTCAACCGTAAGACAATGTGTGAGACATTTATAAACGGGTTGCAGGCAGAAGCGTTAATCGGGCTTCAAAATGACGTAAGAGAAAAAATGGCGAAAGGAGAATTGAATGCATTCACAACCGATGATGCGTATGTAAAATTTGAGAAAGCGGTAATTTAAAATGGCTGTATTTACAAGTCCTTATGACAGTCCTGCTTATTTTGAGCAGGCTTTATTTTTGTATATAAAATATCTGCACTGTCTGGAAGATGATTATGCTTTGAACGGATTAACCGTTTATGAATATTTTGTCAGACTAATAGAGCGCACATCTCCTCTGTTTTTTGTAATCACTGAAGGGCAGTGCGTCAGCGGGTTTGTTTATCTGGATAATATTATCGGAAACAGTGAAAAAATGCACAGCGCGGAACTTGTTACCTGTTTTGACAAACGTTTCTGGGGAAATTACACGAAAAAATGCGCAGAATTTTTTATAAATTACTGCTTTAAGACTTACGGATTTCAAAAGATTAAAGCTCTTGTTTATCCTGATAATTTTCGTGTTAAAACGCTTTTGAAAAAATCCGGTTTTGTTATGGAAGCATTACTCAAAAATGAAACTTTGAGAAAAGGGGAATTACAGGATATCGAAGTATATTCGATATTTAAAAATTAGTAAAGGTGGTAAAAAATGAAGATAGAAACAGAAGATTTAACACAAAAACTTCCGGATACGGAAGAAAAATTTTTAACGGCAAATGTAGTTGAAAAATATGAAAGATTTGATGAGCAGAGAAGTTTGCAGCTGACTGATATAAAACTCGTAAGAGATGCAATCTACAATTCTGATATTCCTAAAGTCAACGGCTGGGACAACAGAGTTGAACTGCCTGATATTTATGAACTTGCGCAGACTTTAAAATCTCATATAAGCCAGAATTTATATTCACATCCTGATGCAATGTTTGATGTTTCCGGGACAACCCCGCAGACACAGAGTTATGCAAACAGGCAAAAGGCAATGCTTGTAAATACGTTTGAGCAGATGCATATAGAAGATGAAATAGAAAAAGTTATTGACGGAATTGTGGAGACAGGCGAAAGCACTCTTTTTGTCGGCTGGGAAACAAAAATAAAATCCGTAAGACGCGCACAAACTATGGAAGAACAGATATTAAATCCTGAAAAACGCGGATTTACAATAGATGACAGAGTAATTTACGATAACGCAAAAGTTAAACATATAAAATCAGAAGATTTTGTTTTTGATAAATTTAACCGTGATAACTGGGATAAGTGTGCAAAAATTTATAAAACATATTCAACAATAGACGAACTTTATTCGGATAAGGCTAATAATCTTTTGGATGAAAGGAAATTGGAAATACTGAAAGGAGTGGTGGCATCAAGAAAATCACAAAACAACAATGAAAATGCCGTGGAAGGCAAGAAAGTTGAGATTTTGGAATACTGGGGCGATATAGAGCTTTCTGACGGAACGCTTTTGAAAAACTGGTTGATAGTTGTTGCCGCAAGATGTGAGGTTATCAGATTTGAGAGTAATCCGTTTGTGATAAATCCGTTTATACACGCAAATATTATAGAATCCCCTGTTACAGGCAGAGGTATTTCTCCTTTGAGAGTTGCCTTAATATTGAACAGCCTTGCATCAACTATATTAAATAAGCAGATAGATGCATTGACTTTAATGATGAATCCTCCATACCTTGCACCGAAAGGCTGTTTTAAGGGGCAGCAGGATGTAAGACCCGGAAAGATTATAGAATATGATGCGGCATTAATGCCTACTGCTCCGACACCGTTGTCATTTGACAAAGCAATGGTGGGGTGGGATTTTTTAAATTATTTCAAATCAACAATTGAAAGTGCAACGGGAATTTTCAAAAACATGGCAGGAAATATTCAGTCGGCAGAACGTACCGCAACGGAACTTAATTATTCTGTAAGCGGTCAGGAAGCACGATTAAATATGATGTTAGACGCAATAAACAGAAAAATAATTGTTCCTATGGTAGAAAAAACTGCTGAAATAATTTCGTATTTCAAACTCGGCAAAGAGCTTATAGGGGTGAACGACAGAGGACAAACAAGCTTTGTAGAAATAGACGATAATGTTAGAAACGCCAATTATATTTACCGATACGGGGATAGAAGGGCATCATTTGAGAGAAAATCCCGCTTGAAAGAGTTGTTTGAAGTAGTGAGTTCATTTGCTCAAGTACCTGAGGTCGAGGAAAAAATTGATTGGCTTGAGTGTTTTAAATTTGTGCTTGAACAATACGGGATAGAGAACGCAAATAATTTTTTACTGGAAGAAAATAAATCATAGTGCCGCTAATGCGGCACTTTCTCGCTTAAATAAACACGACCAAAAGTATTATATACAAATAAGAGTTTTTTAGTAGAATATAATTATGAAAAAATTGATTTTACTACTAATGTTAATAATATTTCAAATTCCTGTCTTCGGTGAGGAATTCCCTCCTGTTGGTGCAGGTATTGAAGTAACAAAAGAAACAAACCCAATATACTGGGGTTACTTTGAAGATTATGCCTCTTTACTAAAAGACGCTCTTGAAGCAAGCCATATGTTTCGTCTCCGCGGCTGGGGATCAAATTGTGAATATATAATAACTCGTAATGGCGAGATAAAAGATGTTAAAACAAATATATATCAAAATGATTATTTTGATGAGAAAGTAAAAAATATAATTTTATCAGTGAAGCCATTACCATTTCGAGAAGGAATGAATATGGATGAGATGCGTTTTAGTGTATATCTTGGTTATGAACGATATAATGAAATTAATATAAGTGTTGGAAGTTCTTTTATAGATAATAAAAAAACATTTAGCTTAATGATAATAACGAACAAATAATTAAGAATAGCTGCGAAGTATGATTATTAAAAAATTGATTTTACTAATAATGTTAATAATGTTTCAGATCCCCGCATTGGGTGAAGATATTCCCCCGCGCGGTGTAGAAATGACAAAGGAAACTAATCCAGTATTCTGGAGTTATCTGGAGGATTATAGTTTTGCCTTAAAAGAAGCCTTTGAAGATGCGAAAATCTTTCATCTTCGCGGCTGGGGCGCTGCTTACGAATTTATACTAACCCGTGATGGAGAAATAAAAGACCTTAAGGGTTCAGTATTTCAAAATGATTACTATGACAGAAAAATAAAAGATGTAATTTTATCAGTAAAGCCATCCCCGTTTTATGAAGGTATGAATGCAGAAGATATGTTATTTGATGTTTATTTAGGATATCAAAATTATGAGGATATAGACATATATAATGGATTTCATATTAAATATAATAGAGATATTTTTGGAATAATCATAGATCTGGATAAGTAAAGTTAAGAATAGCTTGGAAGTATAATTTTTTACAAACCGCTGGAACAGCGGTTTTATTTTATTGCAAAAAATAGCAGGTAAAGATAAGTTCAATTAAACGAAAGAAGGAGGAAAAAATGAACAAACATGCAATGGCTAACGAATACAAAATTTTATGCTCGGAAGCAAACAAAATGTCAAGAAAAGAAAACCGAGGTGAAACGACATCAAACGGTTGGAAAGTTGTTGACAATCAATATGATCGCTGGAGTAATTTTAAAGGAGTCCTTTATGAAAAAGACGGGCAGTATGCGCTTTGTTTTGTCGGTACGGACAGGTTTAGTGCAAAAGACTGGGGCGCAAATACTAAAATGGCTCTGACTGGTGATAGTAAACAAATTAAATTAGCTCAAAAATTTGCTGAGAATATGAGAGATAAGTATGGTTTAAATTCTGAAAATACAGAATCAATTGGACATTCTGAAGGCGGGACAGAGGCAACGATTGTTGGTATTCAGTACGGTCTGCAAACAACAACTTTTAATGCTTACGGTATCAGCGGAGATTATGTTGATAAGAATAAAAATTATGATGATCTCGTTACAAATTACAGAGATCCGCATGATCCGATTTCAAAACTCAGGGCAAATGTCGGGACAACTTATATTACTCCTAATACTCAGAACTGGTTTATGTCAACAACTCCTTTCGGCTCTGTTCAATCTCATGGAATTGATAATATGGGAGATTGCATGCAGTCTGTACCTGTTAATGAATATAAAAAATCACATCCGTTATTTATTAACAAAATTTCCGAAGCTGATATCACAAGAGAGGATATTGCAAATATGGAGCCCGATTTGTTCAAGATATACGAAAGCGAGATTGATAACCGCTTGGCAAACAATCGAATAGGTGATTTGCAACAGGAAAATACTCCTAACCCGTTTGGGAATTTTGGCAGAGAATCTTTTGATGAAGCAGGAGGATTAATCGGAAATAATAATTATTCAGAGTTTAATAAAAATCTTATGGCAATGGTTTCTTCTGCAAATCAAGAACGAAAACAAAGTTCAGAAAATTCCGCAGAAAACGGAAGTTCTAAGAAATCTTCATCAGGGAAAAGTTCAGCCGGTTCATCGGAAGGTAAATGGGTTACAATTAACGGAAATCACGTTTTAATTAAAGATTAGGGGATTATGTTATACAAATTATTAAAGGCGCAGAGGGAATTTTTGGAAATTCCGCATGATTATACACTGGATGTTGCGGTTTATCAGGGAGGTTACGGTTCGGGAAAAACTTTTGCAGGCTCGCTTCTGGGTATTTTACTTGCATTAAAATTCCCCGGAGTACGCGGATTAGTCGGCGCGCAGACTTATACTCTTGTGAGAGATACAACACTGCAGACTTATTTTGAACATCTGGAAAATTTTGGATTTGTGGAAGGTAAGGACTATGAATGGTCATCGACTTTGCAAAAACTTACTTTTAAAAACGGCTCTGAAATCCTTTTCAGACATTTTGACGAACCGAATAAATTAAAGTCTTTAAATCTGGGGTTTGTAGAGATTGAGGAAATGTCTGATATTCCTTATGACACTTTTAAAATGCTTCTCGGCCGCATGAGACAGAGAGTAAAAAAAATCTGGAAAAATTTTACCTACCGTATTTTCGGGCATACTAATCCTGAAATGCAAAGAGGCTGGATTTATAAAACATTTGTGGAAAATCCCGCGCCGAATTACAGACTTATTACGGCTCCGACAACCCAGAATATTTATCTGCCGGAAGGTTTTTGCGAGGAATTAAAAAAACTTTACGATGAACAGTATTACAATATTTTTGTGCTTGCGCAAAACGGTGAATACAATAACGGACTTGTTATAAAAGATTTTACAGATGCAAATATAAAGGACATAACCTATCAGCCTGACATGGATCTGCATATTTCCTGTGATTTTAACGTTGATCCTATGTGCTGGGTTTTTGCACATAAAACTGATGATAAAGTTTTCTATTTTGATGAAATTGCTATGGAAAATACTACAACTGCAAAAGCATGTGATGAATTTTGCAGGCGTTATCCGGAACATAAAGGAAAAATTATCGTAAACGGCGATGCATCAGGCGATAACAGAAGCTGTACAAGCGAATATACAAATTATGTAATAATAAAGAAAAAACTTTTGCAATACGGCTATGATGCAGAAATTCAGATAAAAGCATTTAATCCGCCTATAAAAAACAGGATAATGGCATTTAATGCAAAAGTCCGCTCAGCAGACGGCGAAGTATGTCTGTTTGTCGATAAAAAATGCGAAAAGCTGCTTTATAACATTTATAATCTAAAATACAAAGAAGGTTCATCGCGTATTGATATTCCGACTTATCAGCAGATAAAACAGGCAAAAGAGCTTAAATTTTTGTCTCACCCTATGGATGCAGCATCTTATCTTGTTGATTTTTATTGGCCCATAACGCTTTAACGAAAGGATATTATGGAAAAAATTATAGAATATTCACCGATAATAATTGTTGTTTTAATGTTTTTTATTCAGCAGAGGATTTTTGTTACGCCAGAACAGCTTGAAAAAAAACACCGTGAAATTATTGAGGAAATTGAAGAAAAATTTGTTACAATTCACAGTTTTGTTGATTTGAAAGATCAATTTTCAGAAGTTAAAGACAAAATTGATAAAATGTATGATCTGCTTATTGATTTGAAGTAATGACCTGAAAAATTTGGTGCAGTGGTACATTCCCATCACCCTCCCCATTCGGGTAGGGAATGATTAACCGTTCGTACTTTGCCCTTAAAATGACTTATTCTCGTATCTACTTATTCATATATTCACTTTTAATAATATTAACTATGTTAACAAATGTAACATGAGTTTATTTATTTTTTAAAGTTTTACTATATAAATGCCGTCAATTCGAATAATAGACATGTTGTTACTAAGATATTGTCCAGACAAAATCATCAGAAAGGATTAGAAAAAATGGGATTGGCAGCTTCACAAGCAAGATTTTTAGCCATAACGTCAAGAAAGATGAATTGCGAATTTCAATCCATGCAAATTGCGCAAGAAAAACTTTCTGTTACCCGCGATTTGCAAAAAGCTGCCGATGAGTACCAGAACGCGCTCGGTGCTACAAAACTTATCTGGGATGGTGATAATAACGGAGACGGCACAGGAACTTCTTATGATTTATCTTATTCTATTATGATGACGCCTTCTGCATTAAATGAATATGACCCATATTTAATTACCGATACTCAAGGTAAAATAGTTCTTGATGACAGTATGTTTCAGGCTGCTGTTGCTGCGGGCATTATTGATGCTAAAACCGGAGATCCGACAGGACACGGTAAATTTACAATGGGGAATTTAAACAGTACTAATGACGGTTCTCGTAATGCATTCTTGTATCAATTGGGCGTCGCAAATGTTGTTGATGCTTCAATAATTAACACTATTGAAGCACTTGGCTCAGGCGGTTATTCGTCTGCCGGTGTCGGCGGTGAAATATCAGATAAAGTTATGGCAAATGCATTGCCTACTGCCGCATTTATAAACTATCTTCAGACTGCAAAATATGAAGAAGATGTAACTGTTCAGGAGTATGAAACTAATAGTGAAACAGGACTTATTACAGATACAAAAACTGACATAACACATAAAGCAGGAGATGCAATTTATGCGTTGAATCTCTGTGAAATTTTCGGTGTAGGTGAGCTTAACACTCCTGGAGACACAAGTTCTGGAACTAAAACTTTTGATGATGTGTTCTGTACAACAACAACTCCTAATACAGATACAGATGATCCGGATAATGATTGCAATAAACTGTTAATAACAAAAAATGGTGCTGCACTTTCACAGAACGAAATAGAATCGTTAACTCTCGGTGATATACTAAACGGTAAGTATGAAATGTCAAGTGTAGTATCCAGTGCCGATTCTAATGCAGACCTTACTGAAATATTTGCATCAAAAGCAGAACTCGTTTTAGAGGCTATGGCAAGACTTTTAGGCTACGGTTCTGCTCAGGATATAAGAGGTTTGAATGTAGATAATTTGTCAGATGCTGCTCTGACTCAGGCATATCAGTTTGCCGGATTATTAGTAAGTAAAAATTATGCAGAGTCTGCAAAATCAGGCGGAACAATAAATAAATCAGTTCAAAATGCTATTTCACAGGCACAGAATTCTAACTGTATTGCCGAAGGCAGCAAAAATGTAAGATCTATAAGTTTGACAAACCTGTTGAAATCATACCTGACATATTTTGCAATGGCCATGGAAGGATATGATTCAGGGTTTAATATTGAAACAGACTCTTCAAAAGACAGTGTATATATTACCGATGATTTAACATATTATTTTCTTCTTACAAATGATAAAGCTCAAACATCTCAAGATATTTTGAACGCAGATTTCTATAACCAGCTTTATAATAATTTGTGTTTGTATGGGGCATGTTCAGATGCGACTAAACGAGCTCAGATTACAGATCCTGATTACCTTAATCAGGCGTTGAAAAACGGCCAGTTGTTTGTATCAACGCTGAATACAGATGGATATTATTATCAGGGGCATTACACTGATACCGCACATATTGCAGAAGTTACAGATGAAGATGCAATCGCTCAGGCAGAAGCGGAATATAATTCTAAAAAGAGTAAGTTAAATTATAAAGAACAGTCGCTTGAAATTGATCTTAAAAATATTGATACCGAATTATCTGCGCTGACTACAGAATACGATACGGTTAAAAATCTCATAAGTAAAAACGTAGAGAAAGTATTTACAATGTTCAGCACATAGTGCCCGATACGGGATTTGTGTCATTAGGTGGATACTTAGACGGAGCAATCATGCTTATTCAAAAAGAACGGAAATTTAGAAGTCAAGAGAACAGGCTGATTTCAAAAGTTATTTTAGTGCGCTGCACCGATAATAGCTTGACATCGGGACTTCCTGACATCCAACAATCCCCTCTCCTGTCCTGCGGACACCCTCTCCCCATCCAGTGAGGGAAAAAAAACGGACTTTCTAATTTCTTAGATTGTCCGGTATTTCATTTTCTGAAACAAAAAGGATTTACATTAACTTATATTGTGTGTTTTAGATTTTGTAACTATTAGTATTCAATTCCTTGTCTTGCCATTACGCCTATGTCAAAGTAATGTTTAATAGGCTTCATTTCAGTTACAAGGTGAGCCATAGCTTTTAATTCCGGATGAGCATAACGTCCGGTTAATACGATTTCAAGGTTTTCAGGTTTATGCAAAAGAGCATCTTTAACATCTGATACCTTAATCATATTCATTGCCGTACAAATATTGATTTCATCAAGAATAATAAGCTGATATTCGCCGGAATTTATAGCTTGTTTAGCATATTCCCAGCCTCTTTTGGCTTCTTTGTAATCTTCCATACATACATTGTGCGAATAGCAGACTCTATCCATCCCGAATTGTACAACTTTAAGGTTAGGCAGAAATTTTGAAGAAGTTGCGATTTCTCCGTAAGAAGTTGCACTGTCTCCTTTTGTAAACTGGATAATAAGAACTTTCCAGCCGTGCCCCAATGCTCTTAAAGCTAATCCCAATGCAGCCGTCGTTTTACCTTTCCCGTCTCCTGTATAAATTTGAATATAACCATGCTCTAACACGACTCACTACCTCCTGATAAGTTCCTCTATCCTTATTTTAACGAATTTCTCTCACTGTTTAATCGTTCTGAGGATTGATAATTTTTAGAGCAAAAGATTGATAAATGTATCTATCCCCGCTCCCAAGATTTTTGTATATTCATCATAGAATAAAGAAATAAAAAATAAACACATTTTAACTGCTCCATGCCAATCTTTTTACAATTAATTTTGAGAAAATTTTAAAACCTGCGTATCGCAAGTTTTTTCACAAATTTCCAGCATGCCGAAAAATTTACATAATTTTTGTTAAGTAATTGTTAAAAACTCTTGCATATTTCGAAACAAGTCTTGTGTCAAAAGTTTCGGCCTGTTTTTTAATTATGAATATTGTTAATATATACTCACAAATTCGTAGAGAATGCAAAGAAATTCTCCTTATTCAAGAAGTCCGGAAGTTCAGATGTCAGGAGGGCAGGCAGATTTCATTAAATATATTTTTTGCATATTACTAAAAATTCATTATTGATAACAGTTTGACATCCGGACTTCCTAACATGATAAGCCCATCTCCGGTCATTCAAACACCCTCTCCCAAAGGGGCGAGGGTGTGAATATTAAGGCTTGTCATCGCGCACTTGTTGCGCGATCTTTTTAGAACACATTCCAGATTGCGCAATAAATGCGCAATGACATTAATGTATAAGACTTGATTTCCGCATATCTTGCCTTGACATCCAACAAACCACTCCCCTGTCCTTCAGCCCCTCTCCCATAGGAGAGGAAAGTAAAGAAAACATAATATGTTTTTTTATAAAAATATGGGCATAATATAAAATAGGTAAGAAAATTTTTTTTGCTTTTTAAATATATTAACAAATGTAACAAATTCTTATATTTCTGAAATCCATGATTTTTCAAAGTGTTTATATCTTTAGAGAGCAAAAAAGAGAGACGAGTACAATGACTGTTAGTAATGCAGGTTTAGTACAACTGAATATTAAAAGTAATTCCGGCTCGGGATCCTTAAGAACATCCGCAGCCACACGACTTGCTACAACTACAAGGACATCCGTTCCCGGTTTTGGGGGAATGGCAAAACGTTCTCCGGCAGGTACAGGGTCAATTTTTAATGCAAAAGCATATAACAGTCTTTCTCACAGTATACTTCGTCATGATTTGAATGACAACAGACTCAAGTGGACTAACAATCTTGGCGGAGCATTCTATACGCGGATGCCTGATATGGGTATTAATAAGTCCAATAAATTTGCAGAGGCATTAACTGCAATTGGGGCTCTTGCAACATTAACGGGTACTGTTGTTAATACAGTAGCTGCTGTTAAAGCTGCAAGCGCTGCGGATGCATCAGGCTCTGTTTCAAAATCTGATACTACTAATTCTTCTTCGATGCCTTCTTTGAATGATATGAAGAATGCAAAGGATTCTACAACTTTGCGAGGCGCTATTGAAACCGCAGAAGCTGACAAGACAAAAATGCAGTCAGAATTATCTGAACTTGAGGGTAAACTGCCATCTATGAAAGAGGCTTCTGAAGCGGCAACAGAACAGCTTGAAGAATTAAAACCGCAGGTAGAAGCAAAGCAAAAAGAAGTTGAGCAAAAAGACAAGAATGTTTCTGATAAAGAAAAAGCTTTAGGCGCGGCTGAACAAGATAAAACTTCTAAATTAAATGTTGCTAAAGATATGGAAGCTGCGGTTGGTGAAGCTGCAACAAATTATACAAAAGCATCGGAAGCTCTGGTTAATGCAAAAGCTACACTGGCAAGTACTCCGGAAACAATAACTAAAACAAATCCGGACGGTACTACAACCACTGAACCTAACCCTGCCTATAAACAGGCGCAAGATGCTGTGAGACAAGCTGAAGAACAAAAAACTGAAGCTAAAACTAAATTAGATGAAGCTAAAGCAAATCATAAAAAAGCTGTAGAAAACTATGAAAAATCAATTGAAGCTTATGAAAAAGCAGCAGCAGATGTTCAAACTGCCAAAGAAGAACTCCAAACAGCTAAAACTGAATATGAAACAGCTCAAAAAGAATTAAATGAGCTGAAAAAACAACAATCAGAAGCTAATGGTAAAGTTAAAGAGTACGAAGATGCTTTAGATAACAAGGAAAAATTAACTAAAAATATTGAAAAATATGATAATGAAATAAAAGAACAAAAAGAACGTTTAACAAAGCTTGAACAAGAAGAAGAAAAAGAGTTAAACGAAACTAATAATCAGATGAATTCATTGTCAGATAAAATTAATAAAAATAATGGTAAAATAGACACAACAGATGGTCTTAATTATATGGAAAAATTAAGAATGAAGAATAACGAAAAAAATTCTGATAAATATGACAAGCTGACAGATAAAAGAGATACACTGCAAGAACGTGTAAATTATACAAAATTAAGTAAAATGCTGCCTGAATATACTTCGTCAAGCGGTGTAGCATTCAGAAAAGCTGAATTCGGTGGAGAAACTTTATATATGGTTGGTTCTAAGAAAGTCAGCGCAGAAGAATATCAACAACAGTTAAAGGAAGCTCAAGAACAACAAAATGTATAATTCTTAACATAAGTCTTTACTTTTGATTATTTGTAATTTATAATAAATGCAGACAGTATTGTCATAAAAAAAGAACGGGAACCCCCGTTCTTTTTTAGCTAATATTCCTTCCCTGATAAGGGAAGGTGATGATGGGTAACAATCTTTATAAAATAGTTGATACCCACCTCCATCCCTCCCTAATTAGGGAGGGAGTTATGAAAGGGTAAGGTTTATTTTATGAAACAGGAAATCAACAGGCATGATATTTTGGAAAAAATTACACCCTTAATTGAAAATACTGCCATGCGTTTCGGGTATATTCCTATCGAAATAGAATTTGTAAAGGAAAATCACAGGTGGTTTTTAAGGATTTATCTTTACTCTAAAGAAAAAGATGTTACGCTTGATGATTGTGAAAATGTTACAAGAAGTCTTTCGGATTTTCTGGATGAGCTTATTCCTGTTAAATATTACCTAGAAGTTTCATCTCCGGGATTGGAGAGAAAGTTTAAATCCGAAAAAGAGTTTGTAATCTTTAATGGCAGAAGAATAAGTTTAAAGCTTAAAACACCGCTTGAAGGCGAAACAGAAAAAATATTCAAAGGAGAAATTCTTGATTATGATGAAAATGAAGGATTGAAATTCTTTAGATTTGATGACGGTAAAGAACTGCAAATCCCGCGAGAAAATATTCAGTCCGCAAAATTGTATATTGATTAGTCAAGTGTATAAGTGAATAAGATAATAAGATAATAAGTAAATGACTTATTCTCTTATTCACTTATAGACTTAACAAAAGAAAGGAAAATAAACAATGATTAAAATCGGAACAGCATTATTTGAAGCTTGTGAAGAACTAGAAAGAGAAAGAGGTATATCAAAAGAAGTTTTAATAGCATCTTTATGCGATGCAATGGTTGCAGCTTATAAAAAACACATGCATATTAAAGAAGCCGCAAATATCGAAGCAATTTTGGACGAACAATCGGGCGAAATCGGTGTATTTAGAACAAAACTGGTTGTCGATGAAGTTGAAGATCCTGATACTCAGATTACTTTAAATGATGCAAAAGAAATCGCGGAAGATGTTGAAGTCGGCGATGAGATTAAAATAGAGGTTACTCCTGAACAATTCGGACGTATTGCCGCTCAATCCGCTAAACAGGTTATTACGCAAAGAATTAGAGAAGCTGAAAGAAATCTTGTTTTACAGGAATTTATGGATAAAAAAGGTACTCTGACAACAGGTATTATTCAACGTGTTGAAAACCGCAATGTAATTGTAAATATCGGCAAAATTGATGCTATAATGCCTCAAAAAGAACAAATCCCCGGAGAATACTATAAACCCGGCAACAGAATTAGAGTGTTTGTTCTTAATGTTAAAGAAACAACAAGACTTCCTCAGGTTATAGTGTCTCACGCTCATGCAGAAATTGTCAGAGAGCTGTTTGAGCTTGAAGTGCCTGAAATCGAAGACGGAATTGTTGAAATTAAGTCAATTTCCCGTGAAGCAGGCTACAGAACAAAAATTGCCGTATGGTCTAACGACCCTGAAGTTGACAGTGTAGGTGCATGTATCGGACCTCGCGGATCAAGAATTCAGACAATTGTTTCCGAATTGAAAAATGAAAAAATTGATATTGTAAGATATTCCGAAGACCCTGTTGAATATATTGTTAATGCTTTATCTCCTGCAAGAGTCGTGTCTGTTGATATTCTTGCAGATGATGAATATGCTCATGAAGCAATGGTTGTTGTTCCGGATGACCAGTTGAGCCTTGCAATCGGTAGAGAAGGCCAGAATGTCAGATTAGCTCACAAATTGACCGGCTGGAAAATTGATATCAAGAGTGTTTCTCAAATGGAAAAAGCAGAAGCTCAAAATATATCTAACTATGAGGAAACTCCTGAAGAAATAATTGATGACGCTGAAGAAGAAGTTGATGAACTTCAG
>ULJB01022327.1_pt1 | contig 40194 bp, 40 predicted proteins | sample 1950771 | NCBI WGS metagenome assembly ULJB01 (sample SAMEA4835461, study PRJEB28245) | human gut metagenome | biome: gut microbiome; material: fecal sample | place: Denmark | collected 2008
ATTAGCCAACTTTTATTGGACAGTAGTGATAATAGATATTTCTATCTTCTGACTCTGTACCCGTCTCGGCCGTCACACGCTTATGTACTTCATCTATTCTTGCAACCAGATAAACCGACGAAACAGAAGGTATTTCACCGGATGCCGTGGTAGCTTTCTGCTCTACAGTAATCGTTATCACATCATCTCCACACCGTATTTCTATCCGAGCCTGCCTATCATGCCCCGTCAGATTTTCAGTCAGCGTAAAAGTCAACGTACACTTGCCTGCACTACCGCTATAGGCACTCAGCACAAGCCAATCCACACCCGTGGCATCCGCTTTAGTCGTCACGTCGGTAACCGTTGCTGTCCAGTTGCCCGATGCCGTAAAACGAATGCCTTCCGAAACACCAGACGTTTCATCGGCATACACTGTCTGAGACGTGGCGACACCTTCAGCCAAAATCAAATTCTTATTACCTGATTCATCTTTACTGCAAGCGGCCAACAGACAACCGCAGATCCAACATAAAATTGGAAACATCCATTTGTTCATATCTATCTTCATTTTTCATTAAACATTCGTTATTGATAAGGACAAACACCCGTATCACGCATCTTGCAACGGGTATTCGTGAGCCTGCAAATATCCTGTCCGCGAATAAGGTCATCGGTCAGCTGGTTACACGACACGATATGTGTACGGCTTCCCTTACCGGACCCGCCATATCCGCTGAATACCAACGTGAAAATCAGATACAGCACCAACAAGATCAGCACCCCCACAATCAGCATCCAGGTAAGGGTAAAAACCGCATACGTGGTAAACAGCATATAGGCATACATCCACTTCAGACGCTTCCGGTCCTGAGGAGCAGCCCGACGTACCCGAAACACGATATATGCCAGAAAGGCGAACAAAGAAACAAAAATCATGCCGAAAATAAAGTCCTCTTTTTCACGGCCGAAGAATTGGGATACAATCCCCACAACACCCAACACACAGCCTACGAGATAGTAGGTGATGGACGGAGGCACCACATCGACTCCCGACATGTCGCGCAAGCGGCCGGGAACAAGAGACTTCCACTTGGTCAGGGACAGCAAGACGGCAACAAAAGACATAATTACCGCCACCATCCATCCTCCGGACAAGGCCGCATAGTTCAAGAGGCAATCATAATACAGACGCCACCGGGCTGCCCTACGGTCATTACAACTTTTCAGATGCCTTATACGGCGTACAAGTCTGTAGGCCGGATAAGTCAAACCTACCAGCAGGAACAACGAATACAGCAATACAAACTGATTGTCGGTCAGTTGCTTTTCCGAATAAAACGACATAGTGACCAATACGCCCACCATGGCCATCACCCACTCCAGTACAATCGTAATGCACAATGTCCGGACATCCCTGAAACGGACCGTAGATACAATCTCTGCACCCGCCTTCCTGTTAAACCAGTCCTTCACTTTTCCAAATCTGAAAAACAACATAAAAGCCAACGCCAGTCCTGTCCAAAAGACTATTTGGGAGAGCAGCAACAATCCCGTAAATGCAGTTATCATAAAAGAATAAATACGTTATATGTTACACAAATTATTTATTACAAATAAATTCAAGCTGAACTTCACTCCACGAATCAGGGTACATGAGTCGTATACTCATGTACCATCTCTATAGGACTTATGCCACATCAGTTGTATACTCATGGTACAATAAAAACGTCCACCTATTATCAACTATTTACGAAAGGCATATACAAGCCCGAAGAGCACAGAAAAAAGTATACATTCACCGGTATCGGCACACTCTCTCCACACACACCTGCCTACTCAACATTTCTAGTTAGGAATAATCCCCTTGGAGATGGCAGTCATAATCAGGTCGGCCACGTTGCGCGCTCCCAGCTTGTCGAGCAGATGCCGGCGGTGTGTATCCACCGTATTGGTGGACACACACAGTTCGCGTGCTATTTCCTGTGTATTTTTCCCTTCGGAGATCCGTTTCAAGACATCCAGTTCCCGCAGAGTCAGGTCTTCGGGCTTTTTCTCCTCCGTACGTTTCATTTGGGCGCGGATATGGTCGGCATACGGACAATAATAAACTCCTCCCGCCAACACCCGTCGGATGGCTTCCGTAATCTTGCCCGAATCAGTAGACTTGAACAAGATGCCGTCCACCTCGCATTGCAGCGGGTTCTTGACATACCAGATTTCTTCGTGCATGGTATTCACCAGAATACGGGCATGAGCATTGCGGCTGCGGATGGTATTGATGAGATCCAGGCCACACACATCGGGCAATTCCATATCCAGTACAAAAAGGTCGAATTGCTGCGAAGCTGTCAACAACTCCACCTCATGTCCCGATGAAGCAGTACACACATTCTTTACTTCCGGGAGCGAACATTCTATAATACGCTTCAACCCCTGCAACACCAAATCATGGTCGTCAACCAATAGAATCCGTATATCTTTTTCTTTCATCAGCCTTCTCAATACCTGTCTTGTTATGATAGTGCAAAGAAAAGCCATTTATCCTTATTTCACATCATCAGAAATAGTGATTTTAACACCTATTCTGCAGAAAAACGGACTTAAACAGCCAAAGGAACATTCAACGTCATCCGTTGTTCGCCATTCTCTGCCGCGACAGTGAAGGCAGCACCGATTGATTTCGCCCGTTCGCTCACGGTGGTCAGTCCGATGCCGTTTCCTTTCCCCGCATGGGAGGGACAAGGCTTTCCGCAATAGGCAATCTGCAAAACCAAGTCCTTCTTGGAAAGACACAGCCGGAGGTCTATCCGAGTGGCCTCCGCATGTTTCAGTACATTGGAAAGCAGTTCCTGCAGAATGCGGTATACTTCATATGCCTGATCCTCGGGGACACGGCTCCAGTCGCACCCTCCGTCATCGACCGCCAAAGCCCACTCGGCAGGCTGCGCAGCCAATATCCGTCCGGCATAATCCTCGACAACTTCTTTCAAGGTGACACGCTGGAATTGCGGAGGCATCAGTTCATGAGAAATGAGACGCACATCCTGGCGGACTTTTTCCAACATCGCTTTCACTTCGGCCTTGCCCTGTTCCGTAGGAGGCAGACACTGCAACTGCATGCCTATCCCCAGCAAATCGTTGCACACCCCGTCATGCAAATCTTTGGCCAGGCGCCTGCGTTCGCGTTCCAGTCCCTCAATGTAGCGTTGTGCCAGTTTCAGTTCTTCTTCCTTTTTCTGCCGGCGACGACGCAATTCATACCAGATGACCAACAGTACGACAACTCCCACAGCTGTTACCGCCACAAATCCCAGCTGCATAATGCGGTTCCGCTGCTTCAGCTGCTGTTCGTTCAGGTGTACAATTTCCAATTCCTTCTCCTTCGTGTCATACTTTACGGACAATTCCGACAACTCGGCCTCCACCTGTGCCGTGTGCAAACTGTCGGCAACCGTTACCGCCCGTTCATAGCAGTCGAAAGCCCGGGCATAGTCTTTCAGGCCTTTGTAATTACGGGCCATGTCCAGATACAGACGGTCCAACGGTACCGCCATATTGACATCCTTCAGTCCCAACAACCGGTGTTGGATATCGAGGCTCTCCCGATAACGTCCCATTCCGGCATACACCTCATACAATCTTTCGTAAAAACCCAGCACTTCCGTCGAGTTCTCCGGCAGGACAGCCAAAAGAGGTTCCGCCTCGGCCACGCATTTCATCAGTTCTGCCCTATTGCCCAGACGCCCGTAAGTACCTGCCAGATAAGTCAGGCACCGCAATACGAACTTCGGTTTCTTCTGTTCGCTGGCCATGTCCAGAGCCTGGCGTATGGCCTTGATACCGTCTTCCTCCTTGCCACACAGACTGAATATGGCTCCAGCAGTCGATGCCGCATGAATCACCATATCCATGTCGCCACAGGTGGGAACCACCTCCATGGCCCGCCGGATGTAGGTTTCCGCTTCTTCCAGACGCGAAGTGTTGGCATAGAGCACGGCAATGTTTGTCAGCAACTGCGTACGCGAACCGGTTGCGTCAGACTTCTCCACTCCCAGCAGATCCAAGGCCCGGTTGTAATAGACCAAGGCCGAATCGGGCATGGACATCCGCCGGTAGCACACGCCGATAGAACTCAGTATCCCGGCCTGTTCCTCCGCATCCAGGTGCAGCCTCACCGCCTCGGACAGAGCCTTCCTGAAAGCCGGCAGACATTCGTCCATACGCCCCTCATCCAGGTAGGTAACCGCCAGATTGACCAGCAGCACCACGTAAGGCTCTGCCTTGTCACGGTCGGCATACTTCAAGCCCTCCTCGCAATAATAACGCGTACTGTCCACATCCCGATAAGCATAATATTCACTCAAGTGACAACAAGCAGCCGATAGGCTGTCACGATGGCCGCTTTCACATGCACGTGCCAACGCAGCCCGACACTCCGCCAGTTCCGGATCCGGCGACTGTCCCCATACTGCAACAAGCGGCAGCAGGAGGATCCATACAATCAGTCGTTTCATAAAATCATATCAATGGTTAGGGTATTGCAAAGATAAGGAAGTCAAGACAAACAGCAAGAAAGTGACCCGATATCTTGCTGCCCCACCATAAAATATTCCGTTTGCAAGCTGTTCTGTCAAATTATAATAAGAGTTGAAAACTCTGTTTTCGTTTTGTGCTTCACTTGGTTTCCATTATCTTTGCCGCATGAAAATGAAACAAATCATACTGATATATATACTGCTATGTCTGCTGGGAACGGGCCTGGCACAGGCGCAGCAAACGCTGACTCCCGTCGGAGGCGGGCAAACCCTGCGCGACCAATACGGCAACCAGATAGACCCTTCGATCCAGCCGGACAACCTGAACGACAGTACCAACGTAGACGTCCAGAGCCTGCCGCCCAAGCTGTACATGTGGCAGCTGGACGAACTGCTGGGCGAACGCACCATCATACCGGCCGACACCGCCAACCTGAACTTCCAGAACACCAACCTGGTGGAAGGCATGGAAGGACACTACAACTACCTGGGCAATCTGGGCAGTCCGCGTATGTCGCGCCTGTTCTTCGAACGCACAGACTACGGGCCTACCATGTTCCTGACACCCATGTCGAGCTTCTACTTCCGCCCGAGTGACTTCAAGTTCACCAACAGCAACATCCCGTTTACCAACCTGACCTACTACAAGGCCGGCAGCAAGCAGAACGGTGAGGAACGCTTCAAGTCCTACTTCTCGGTCAATGCCAACAAGCGCCTGGCCTTCGGCTTCAACATCGACTACCTGTACGGCCGCGGCTACTATACCAACCAGTCGACCGCCCACTTCAATGCAGGCCTTTTTGCCAGCTACATCGGCGAAAAGTACCAGATGCAGGCCATGTACAACAACTTCTTCATGAAGATGAACGAGAACGGAGGTATCACCGACGACCGCTACATCACCCGTCCCGAAGAGATGAGCGACGTAGGTGGAAGTTCGTACATTCCCGTCAACCTGGAAGAGACATCAAACCGCAACCACAACTTCTACGTACACCTGACCCACCGCTACCGCCTGGGCTTCACCCGCGTAACGACGAAGATAGAAGAGACCAAGGACGAAGCCGCCCGCCGCAAGGCCCAGCGCGACAGTACAGCCATTCCGATGGACACCATCCAGACCGAAGAGTACGTACCCGTGACCAGCTTCATCCATACGTTCCACATCGAACGTTCCAGCCACCGTTTCCGCTCGGGTACGGAACCTACAGGCGAGAACAGCATCTACGACAACACCTACCTGCAGGAAGGCATGAGCAACGACAGCACCGTAGCCCTGAGCGTAAAGAACGTGCTGGGCATCTCGCTGCTCGAAGGCTTCAACAAGTACGCCAAAGCCGGACTGACCGCCTACGCCTCGCACAAGGTGAGCCGCTACACCCTGATGAACCTGGGCAACGGGGAAGGGACAACGACCGATGAAAGCGGGCAGACCACCCGTCCCTACCTGCCCAACCAGATCTATACCGAACACGAACTGTACGTGGGAGGTGAACTGTCCAAACGCGAAGGACGGCTACTGCACTACCGGGCCAACGGTGAAGTGGGCCTGGCCGGCAAGGCGGCAGGACAATTCCGCGTCAACGGCGACCTGGACCTGAACTTCCGCCTGGGCAAGGATACCGTGAACTTCTACGCCCGCGGTTTTGTGAGCAACACACTCCCCTCGTTCTACATGCGCCACTACCACTCCAACCACTACGCATGGGACAACGACCTGAGCAAGGAGTTCCGTACCCGTGTGGAAGGCGAACTGAACATCGACCGCTGGCGTACCAACCTGAAGGCCGGTGTGGAGAACATCAAGAACTACACCTACTTCAACGGACAGGCCCTGCCCCAGCAGCACAGCGGGAGCATCCAGGTGATTTCGGCCATGCTGAAACAGGACTTCAAGCTGGGCATCCTGCACCTGGACAACGAAGTGACGTGGCAGAAGTCGAGCAACCAGTCTGTCCTGCCCCTACCCGACCTCTCGCTCTACCACAACCTCTACCTGCTGACCCGTCTGTTCAAGAAGGTACTGACCGTACAGCTGGGTGCCGACGTACGCTACTTTACCGAGTACAACGCTCCAACCTACCAGCCTGCCATCCAGCAGTTCCACCTGCAGCCGGAGAGTGACCAAGTCAAGATCGGAGGATATCCCATCGTCAACGTATACGCCAACCTGCACCTGAAACGTACACGCATCTTCGTGATGATGTACCACATCAATTCGGGTATGGGCAACCGCAACTCGTTCCTCGTTCCCCACTACCCGATCAACTCACGCCTGCTGAAGATCGGCGTTTCCTGGAACTTCTACGATTGATGTCCTCCATCGTTTCCACCATCCAACCCGAACACCATGAAAAACAAACTGAACCCCAAGATCTGGAAATACGTGGCGGTAGCCTTCATCGGCTCGCTGGTAGCCACTTTCATCCTGCAACGCGAAGAGCCACCCGCTCCCTCTCCACGCGATTATGCCGACATTGCGGCCGAAGGCGTCCTGCGTGCCGCACTGGAATACAATGCCATCAGCCTTTACGTGGACGGCGACACACTGGCCGGCTTCGACTATGAGCTGATGGAGGCCTTTGCCCGCGACCACGGCCTCAAAGTGGCCATCATGCCCGAGATGAGCTTCGAGAAGCGGCTCGAAGGACTGGCTGACGGGACGTACGACCTCATTGCCAACGGCATCCTGGCCACCAGTCCGCTGAAAGACTCCCTGCTGCTCACCGTCCCCATCGCACTGACCAAGGAAGTATTGGTACAGCGCAAACCCGCTTCGCCCGACGACTCCCTGTTCATCCGCACCCAACTCTCACTGGCCAAGCGCACCCTGCACGTCGTGAAGGGTTCTCCCTCCATCCTGCGCATCCGCAACCTGGGCGACGAGATAGCCGACACCATCTATATTAAAGAGGTGGAAAAATACGGCCCCGAACAGCTGATAGCCATGGTGGCCCACGGCGACATCGACTACGCCGTATGCGACGAAAACATTGCCCGTGCCGTCACCGACAGCATGCCCCAAATAGACTTCTCGACCGACATCAGCTTCACCCAGTTCTATTCCTGGGCGGTCAGCAAAAAGTCGCCTGCCCTGCTCGACAGTCTGAACACTTGGCTCGAAGACTTCAAACAGGGCAGGAAATATCAGAAAATATATCAGAAATACTACAAATGACCTCCGACTAACACTCCCGCAGCCAGGCTTCCGAAGAGGCGTCGCTCGGCATGCGCCAGTCGCCACGCGGACTCAGCGACACGCTGCCCACCTTCGGACCGTCGGGCAGGCACGACCGCTTGAACTGCTGGTTGAAGAAACGGCGCAGGAAGGTGTGCAACCATTTCTTGATGGTATCCTCGTCATATACATCCTTGAATGTCCGGGCCGCCAGATAGAAAATCTTCGACGGGCGGAAACCGCCGCGCAGAAAGTGGTAGAGGAAGAAATCGTGCAGCTCGTAGGGTCCTACCAGGTCTTCGGTAATCTGACTGATGTTGCCGTTCTCGTCGGCCGGTATCAGCTCGGGGCTGATGGGAGTATCCACTATGTCGAGCAGCGTGCGGCGTGAGGTCTCGTCCATTCCGTTCTCGGCCACCCACTTCACCAGGTGCTTCACCAGCGTCTTGGGCACGCTGGCATTCACGCCGTACATCGACATGTGGTCGCCGTTATATGTAGCCCATCCCAAGGCCAACTCCGACAGGTCGCCCGTGCCGATGACCAGTCCGCCCGTCTGGTTGGCGATATCCATCAGGATCTGGGTACGCTCGCGGGCCTGCGAGTTCTCGTACACCACGTCGTGCACCGCAGCATCATGACCGATGTCTTCGAAGTGCTGCACGCAGGCCTTCCTGATGCTGACCTCGCGCACCGTCACACCGAGCGACGTCATCAGGTCGACGGCATTGGTATAGGTACGGTCCGTCGTACCGAAACCGGGCATCGTCACACCGACAATCCCCTTGCGCGGCCATCCCAGCTTGTCGAACGTCTTGACGCACACCAGCAGGGCCAGTGTCGAATCGAGTCCGCCCGAAATGCCTACCACCGCACTCTTGGCCTTGGTATGCGTCAGGCGTTGTGCCAGCCCGGCTACCTGAATGGAGAATATCTCTTCGCATCGCTCGTCCAGCGTCGGGCCCTGAGGCACGAAGGGATGAGGATCGTAGGTACGTGTCAGATTCAGTTCACGGCTGTTCACCAGCTCCGTCGATATTCTGACTGCAGCCTCGGGAGCCACCCGCCTGCGGCAGGCGGCAAAGGTCGTGTTTACCCGGCGCTCCGTACGCAGGAATTCCACGTCGATTTCGCTCACCACCAACTGCTCTTCCAGCGAGAAACGCTCACTGGACGCCAGCAACGTGCCGTTCTCATAAATCAGACCGTTACCGGCAAACACCACGTCGGTGGTCGACTCGCCGAAACCGCACGAGCTGAACACATATCCGGCCAGGCAGCGGGCCGACTGCTGGCTCAACAGGGAGCGCAGATAGGCATGCTTGCCTATCGACTCGTCGTCGGCCGAAAGGTTGAAGATGATTTCCGCCCCCTGCAAAGCCAGGGACGAACTGGGCGGCACGGCAGCCCATACATCCTCGCATATCTCGATACCGAAAGTCGTGTCGGAAGTCTCGAACAGCAGGTTGGTGCCCAGCGGGGCCACTTGTCCGCACAAGCGGATGGACTGGGCAGAGACACCGGAAGCCGGCACAAACCAGCGCATCTCATAAAACTCCTTGTAGTTGGGCAGGTAAGTCTTGGGCACGACACCCAGCACGCGGCCTTTCTGTATGACGACCGCCGCATTCAGCAGTCCGCCCTCGCACACCACCGGCATGCCTACTATCGAAATGATGTCCAGCTGCCGGGTCGTGTTGAGGATTTGCATCAGTCCCAGTTCAGCTTCCTCCAGCAGCAGCTGCTGGGCAAACAGGTCGCCGCAGGTATATCCGGTAATGCACAACTCGGGGAAAGTGATGATTTGCACCCCCTTGCCGTCGGCAATGATTATCTCTTTCTCTATCTGTCCGGCGTTGAACTTGCAGTTCGCCACCTGCACCCGGGGCACAGCAGCCGCCACTTTGACATATCCGTAATTCATAAAACAATGTTTTAACTTGTGCAAAAATAAAAGAATTTATCAATATGACCACGAAAAAAGCGGGAAAACCTTTGGTAAATAGAAAGAAGTGGCTATCTTTGCATCAGAATTAAAAATGTAATGATTGCAACTTTGGATTAGAGCAAATATGGATGTCATAGAGCGTTTACAGAGTCACAACATCAAACCTTCGGTACAGCGGATAGCCATCATGCAGTACCTGATGGAGCACTATACGCATCCTACCGTAGACGAGATCTATACGGCACTTGCTCCGGGGATACCCACCTTGTCGAAAACGACGGTGTACAACACGCTGAAGCTGCTGGACGAACATGCCGCCATCCAGACCCTGACCATAGACGGCCGGAACACCTGCTACGACGGTGACACCCGTCCGCACGCACACTTCTTCTGCAAGGCGTGCAACAAAGTATACGACATGCCCTGCCCCTCCGACTTTCCCACGGGAGAAAACCCGGACGCGGAAGGGCACGAGATACAGGAAATTCACCTTTATTATAAGGGCATCTGCAAACATTGCAGGCAATGAGATTGTTATTGAGACAAAAGAATAAAGACTAATTAATTCAAACCAAAAAACTGAGTAAAAATGAAAAAGTTTAGATGTACAGTATGCGGTTACGTTTACGAAGGCGATGCCGCTCCCGAGAAGTGTCCTTTGTGCAAGGCTCCTGCCAGCAAGTTCGTTGAAGTGGAAGAAGCCGTAGCAGGCGGTCCGCTGACTTTTGCCGACGAGCACGTTATCGGCGTAGCCAAAGGTTGCGACGACGAAATGATCAAAGACCTGAACAACCACTTCATGGGCGAATGCACCGAAGTAGGTATGTACCTGGCCATGAGCCGTCAGGCTGACCGTGAAGGCTATCCCGAAGTTGCTGAAGCTTTCAAGCGTTACGCTTGGGAAGAGGCTGAGCACGCTGCCAAGTTCGCTGAACTGCTGGGCGACTGCGTATGGGATACCAAGACCAACCTGGAGAAGCGTATGAACGCTGAAAGCGGCGCTTGCGAAGACAAGAAGCGTATCGCTACCCGTGCCAAAGCTCTGAACCTGGATGCCATCCACGACACTGTTCATGAAATGGCTAAGGACGAGGCTCGTCACGGCAAAGGTTTCGAAGGCCTGTACAACCGCTACTTCAAGAAATAAAATTCTGAATATTCCCTGAACGGAAAGAGGGTGCATCCACCGACGGATGCATCCTCTTTTCTTTTTTTCTCCCCCTTTTCTCCACTGATTGTGGTCGCATACAGTCGGCCGTCCTCACGCAGTGCTCCGTCGCCCTCCCATGCAGTGCTTTGTCACCTCCTCACGCAGTGCTTCGTCAGCCCCTCACGAAGCACTGTGTCACAACCCCACGAAGCACTGTGTTGCAACGTCAGGAAGCACTTCGTCCGGCCGCTTTCCAATACGGTACTGAGACTCCCGGAATCTTTTTCTTTGCCCTTTCCCACATTTTTTTCATCTTTGATGTCACGTTTGCTTTTCCCGAACGTCCTATAGGTGTAAATGGAACTCAACGAATTCAAAATATCCGTCCTGCCGCTCCGGCCCAAGCTGCTGAACTATGCACGCAAGCTGACCGAAAGCCCGGAGGATGCCGAAGATGCCGTCCAGGAAGTCCTGCTCAAGCTGTGGAACAACCGGCAGGAGCTGGACCAATACCGGAGCATCGAGGCATTCGCCATGACCTTGACGCACAACGTCTGCATGGACCTGTGGCGGCGCAGCAGGGACAACAGCTCCATCGACCAGCTACAGACCGAAACCGACGGCCCCACGCCCGACCACCTGCTCGAGCTGAAGGACGAAGTGAGGCTGATACGGGCCATCATCGACTCGCTGCCCCCGCTGCAACGCACCATCATGCGGATGAAGGACGTGGAGGAATACGAAACCGAAGAGATAGCCCAGATTACGGGATGCGGCGCCGAAGCCATACGCGCCAACCTGTCGAGGGCACGAAAGAAAGTGAGGGACATCTACCTGCAAACCATACAAGAACGTAAAAGGAGGAAACAGTCATGAAGACGGAAGAACTGCTTGAAAAATATTTCGACGGACAGACTACCTGCGAGGAGGAACGTGCCCTGCGCCGCTTCTTCGCCTCGGACCAGGTGCCCGAACATCTGGAGGTGTACCGTCCGCTCTTTGCCTGCATCGACCGGGAAGCCGAAGCCTTCCGGGAAACGCAGAAAGAGGAGGCCGCCCCGGCCACGCATCCGGCAGGCGTCCGCAAACCCACCCGCCTGTACCGTCTGTACTACCTGACCACAGGCATCGCCGCCGCCCTGCTGCTGTGCATCGGCATCGCCGGCCTGCTACCCCACGCCACACCCGCCCGCACCGGCTACGCCATCATCGACGGACGCTACTGCGACGACCCGCAACTGGTACAGGCCAAGGCGCTGGAAGCCCTGCAGAACGTGGGCTTCACGGAAGAAGAACTCAAGGAAACCATTACTCTACCGAACCTATTACCCTAAAGCATCATGAAGACAAGAAACCTCATCGCATACCGCCGCCTCGTCGGCATCGTGTTGCTGACCCTCTGCTTCGGCCTCTCCGCCTACGCCCAGGAAGGACTGCAGATAGCCACCTTGTTCGAGAAATACAAGAACGAGAAAAACGTGACCTACGTGGAACTGAACGGAAGCATCCTCCGCTCCTACCGTATGACGGCCTACAAGAGCCTGGTCTTCGAGGAGGTGACTCCCTACAAAAAAGAAATCATGCAGTGCCTCAAGCAGGCCATCGACACCTACCAAGTGCAGAAGACGCAGGAAGTGAACGAAAGCGGCGAACTGCTCAGTGCCTACTACCGCCTGAGCCGTGTCACCCGGAAGGGGAAAAAGGTGAACCGCTACATTCTCTACAAAGTAGGCAAGCAGCAGAAGGCCACCCTGGTCTACATTGAAGGCCCGCTGGACGAAGACGAGCTGATGGAAATGCTGTACAAACAATAAAATGAAGAATGAAGAATTTATCACTTACCACTAATCGCTAACCACTAACCGTTATATTGACATGAAAACAAAGACAATCCTCACAGCCGGCTGCCTGATACTGGCCACCGTCTGCACACAAGCCCAACAAACCACCGAGCCCAAACGCGAAAGAGCCGTCGTCGAAACGCAGGGCGACTCCATCATCATCCTCAGAGGAAAGGGAGACATGCGCATCAGGCTCTACGAACAGCAGACAGAAGACGACGAGCAGAAAGAAGTGGAAATCTTCGAAGGGGTCTACCTGGAGAAAGTGGATGCCGACAAGCGGACATTCCTCGATGTCCTGCCCTTCATCCCGCAAAAGAAGAAATACAACAAATATGAGGCACATGTTTCAGGAGTATTCTTGGGCTTCTCCCGCCTGGCCGACAACTTCATGGGATTCGGCTCCAGCCCAAAGGCACACCTCGACCTGTCCGAGTCATGGGAATTCGGTTTCAACCTCCTTGCCGCTTCCCACAACTTCAAGAAGAATCCACACTGGGGCCTCAACATCGGTCTCAGCTGGGGTTACCGCTCGTTCAGCATCGACGGCGACTATGCCCTGCTGAAGCAGAACGGGGCCACCGTCTTCCAGAGCGGACAGGCGATGCTGCCCGAAGGTAACGACGACACCACTCCCTACTACAGCGACAGCCGCCTGCGCCACTTCTTCTTCCGCATCCCCGTACAGCTCGAGTGGCAGCAGCGGTGGAACAAGAGTCTCGTGTTCTTCAACTTCGGTCCCGAATTTGAGATACGCCATGGCGTGAAGTCATTCAGCCACGTAGACGGCGGCAAGAAGCAGACCGTGGGCAAAGGCATGTACGTGCGTCCCATCGGCGCCAACCTGCTGCTCCAGGCCGGTTACGGCAACCTCGGCGTTTACCTCCGCTACTCCATGAACACTCTGTTCCAGGGCGGCAAGGGCCCCGAAATGATGCCCTACTCCTTCGGCATCGCCTGGTATTGGTAAGCTCCCCACCGACCCGTCCGAATACAGTTCAGGCACGAATGAACATGGATTATTCCGTATGGTTTCCATGTCCGTCCGTGCCTGAATTTATGGATAAGGGCAAGTGCCTCAGAAGCGCACACCCAGCGTCAGCAGCACCTGGCTGCGGCGGTCGGTCACCTTTGTCACTTCAGGTGAAGCTATTTCCAGCGTATTGCCCGACTGGTTCATGTTCACAAACGGATAGAACTCTGACTTGCAGCTGGTGAACTTATAGGCCAGGTCGGCATAGAACATCGAGCCGCGATAGCCGATGCCCACGGTATAATTGTTCAACGCCTGGGTATTGGAGAAGTCGGTATCCGTCTGGATGGAATTGTAAGGCAAATCCTTGAACGCATCCTTGTTGAACAGGGCCGAACGGTAGTTGTAGCCTGCACGGATGGCAAACTGGGGAATCACCTTGTACTCCAAGCCCGCACGGAAGGTGTGTACTCCTTTCAGCATGGCCGTCGTACTGTTTTCATACTCAAACGAATCAGAGAAGCCCTGCGGATCGCGGAACTTCATCGACGAATAGTCCTGATACTCGTATTCGGCTCCCAAAGCCAAGCTGCTTCCTAGCGTATAACCCAAGCTGACATTGTAGAGCCAAGGCGTCTGAAGTCTGAACTCACGGATCATGTCGCCGTTCACGATGTTCTCCGTCGCCACGCTGGCCGCTTCGTTCTTGCCCGTCACGGGGTCGTAGAGCGATGACTCCACATAGGCCCGCGTCTTGTAGTCCAGGCTGTAGAAGGTAGGCGTATGAATGGCCAGGCCGACACGCAACGGCGAATACTCGAAGGGGCGGATGATGGCTCCCAGTTTCACGTCGAAACCGGCTCCCACAATCTGGTTGTCGCTCGTCAGCGAATAGTATTCATTGTTGGTATAGCTCTCGCCATACACGGTATACTTGCTGTAGTCCACCGAATAGGCTCCCAACGTCACTCCCAGATACAAGCGGTCCTTGATGTTGAACGACACGTTGAAGTCATACTGCTCGATGCCACCCCGCTGCTGCGACCGATAGGTAGCATTGCCGCCGTCATACAGGCCGTAGAACGTACCCGGCGTGCGATACAGCAGGTTGCCGTTCACGTCGCTGATCTGGTTTCCGTCCTCGTCTACGTACGGAGTGTTTGTCGGTTGGGTGGTAACGTCCGTAATCATCCAGCCGTCATATCCCAGTACCGAGAGCCAGCCGATATTGGCATCGGTATAAGGGCTGCTGCCCCAACTTTTTATTCCGGCCGCCTGCTGGGCCATGTAGTAACTCTGCGACAGTCCGTTTCCCAGCTGTCCTCCCATCTCCATGTTGCCATAGAAAGAGTTCGACTTGTGGTAGTTGAAACCGAAGTTCACGTAACGCAAGGTGGTCTTGTTGCCTATCTTGGTAGAGAGCACAAAGCCCAGGTTGTCATAAGAGCCCTTCATCTTGCTGGTGCTCGTCGCATTGCCCGCATAGTTGGCATCCGTGCCGAAGGACGACAGGCTGAAGGAAGTCATCACGTCGTGACTGCGGTAGATGCCGATGCCGGCGGGATTGGTGCCGATGGTCGAAATGTCGCCGCCCAGCGCACTCATCGCGCCGCCCATCCCGACGAAGCGGGCCGTACCGTTCAGGTCCTTGTCTGCTATCTTGGCGGCGTCATAGACCGTCTGCGCCGTCACAGGGGCCAGTGTCAGGCACAAGCCCATGACAGCCAGAAACATTTTTCTATTTTTCATACTCCAATAATCTTAAAACAAACATTCTTAAACACACATGTTATCTTCTGCTTCTGGACGAACCGCCTCCGCCACCCGAACGGACAGCACCGCCACCGCCAAAGCTGCGCGAACTGCTGCCCGAGCCGAAGCTGCTGCGCGACGACGAGCTGCTGCGCGTGGACGAATTGAAGTTCGAACGTCTGCTCTCGTTGTTATTGTTATTGTTCATCGGCGAATAGGAACGCGTGCGCACCGAGTTGGAACTGCCGCGGCTATAGGTGGCACCCGACGAACGGAGACCGCTGCCGCGTGTATAGGTGGAAGTGCCGCCAGTACGTCCGGCCTCGGACGACGATCCTACACGCGTGCTGCTCGGACGGGTATAGGCCCCTGTATTGCGACGCGAATACGTGGACGGTGTGCCGGCCGAAGCATCGTTGCGTGTCGTGGTGGAGCGTGAGCCTACCACCCTGCGGACGGTCGTTGTCCCGTTCTGGTTGCCCGAGCGGTAGGAAGTGGTGCCGCTCACACGGCCATTCGTCGAACGTACCGAACCCTGGTTGCTGACCACCGTTCCGTTACGGTAGACACTCCGGCCAGACGAGCGGCGCGTGGTGTACGTGTCGCGCGAAGCCCAGTGGCCGGGTCCCGGATGATGCCAGCCCGGATAGTAGTGCGGATAGTGGTAATAGGGCCAACCCCAGCCCCATCCGCCGTACCAGCCGCCCCAGCCGGCATACCAACCGCCGTACCAGCCATCATACCAGCCGCCCCAGCCCCAGTTCCAGCCGTAGTAGGGCCAACCCAAACCCCAGCCGTAGGAGTTATAGCGCCAGTCCCACCACAGGCGGTTGGTGAATGTCGGGAAAGCATAGGCATACAGGCCGTCGGTATAGACGTTCCAGTCCCACGAATTCAGTCCGTAGACCACGTCCCAGTAGAGCGGACTGCTGATGCTGATGGCATAGCGCGGATTGCGGAAACGGATGAGACGCATGGCGTATTCATAGTCGTCCTGCGAGCCGTCGAAGCCGCCCACCCATTCCCCTTCGGGGTCGGGCACGGCCTTCTCCTCTATGTAGAGGGTGTCCTCGTTCTGCGTGAAGTCATATTCCTTCGAGTTGTAGCGGCGGTTGTATTCGTCCACGTCGCGTACGTTGCCCTTCTTGTCCTTCACCACGATGGTGGTTGTGTTGCCCGAATTGGTGCACACCACAGGCTTCTGTGTTTCCACGACCACTACGTTCTCCGGAGCTTTCCGGACGGTCTGTTCCTCAGTCTTTTCGGTCTTCTGTTCGGCCTTCTTCTTCGAGGGTACATAATAGAGGTCGTCCTCCACACTCTGTGCCGCGAGTGTCCACGGGAGGCACAGGGCTAAAAGTGATAAAAAAACAATCTTCTTCATATATCTGTCAGTTTATAGTTTACAAACACTTACATGATCGGTACTGCAAAAATAATGCCTAAGTTCGGTTTTTCCCAGAGATTTTCCCCTTGCCTTGATAGGGATTTCCCTAAATCGGCCTATCTTTGCAGGCAGAGGTTGGTCCGCCAACTTCCTTCAAAGATACAACAAATGATGTAACAAGATGCCACGGCATCCCCACATTTTAACAAAACCCCAGTAAAACAATGAAATATTTAGAATTTACCTTCCACACCTGCCCCTGCACGGAGACGGCCAACGACGTGCTCTGCGCCCTGCTGGGCGACGCGGGTTTCGAGAGCTTCGTCGAGCAGCCCGACGGCATTGCCGCCTACATCCAGAAGGACCTGTACAACGAGGAAGCGGTACGCCAGGCCGTGGCCGACTTTCCCCTGGCCGACACCACTATCGACTTCAGCTACACCGAAGCCGAGGACAAGGACTGGAACGAGGAGTGGGAGAAGAACTTCTTCCAACCAATCGTGATAGGCGACCGCTGCGCCATCCACAGCACCTTCCACCACGACGTACCTCAGGCACAATACGACATCGTCATCAACCCGCAGATGGCCTTCGGCACGGGACACCACGAAACGACGAGCCTCATCATCGGCGAACTGCTGGACAGCGACCTGCAAGGCAAGTCGGTGCTCGACATGGGTTGCGGTACGTCCATCCTGGCCATCCTGGCACGCATGCGCGGCGCCGCCCGCTGTACGGCGGTGGACATCGACGACTGGTGCGTACGCAACTCGCTGGAGAACATTGCCCTGAACCACCTGGACGGCATCGACGTCTACCAGGGCGACGCCTCGTCGCTGGCCGACAAGGGACCCTTCGACGTGGTGATAGCCAACATCAACCGCAACATTCTGCTGGCCGACATGAAGCACTACGTGGCCCGCATGAACCCCGGCGCCACCCTGCTGATGAGCGGCTTCTATACCGACGACATCGCCGCCATCCGCGCCGAAGCCGAAAGCCTGGGCCTGACGTTCATCGAACACAGGGAGAAGAACCGCTGGGCAGCGGTGAAGTTTGAATTATTTAAGTAAAAGTGAGTCGAGCTGGGCCTGCGTGCCGTTGAACACGTTCAGGTCCACCTTCTTCTCGATGCCCGGCACGGTACCCACATCCGTATGCTGCCAGAAGTGCCACGACCCCTGGTAGCGCACGGAGTCCACGTAATAGTGGGCTATCCAGTAGGGATAGGCGTCGAAGACGGGGCTGTCCAGATAGCGCATCTTGAACTTATAAGAGGTGTAGAGGATGGGCTTCACGCCATAGTGGGCTTCCACGCGGTCGAGCCACGTCTTGACACAGGCCTGCAGCTCGGCCTTGTCCTTCTTGCCCGTCGTCTCCACGTCGAGCACGGGAGGCAGGTCGCCCGCCGTGAGCGGCACGGTGCGGATGAAGAAATCCGCCTGCTTCAGCGCGTCGGTGCGCGGCAGGAAGTAGTGGTAGGCCCCGCGGATGAAGCGGTAGGCGCGGGCCGAATCGAAATTCTGCAGGAAGGTGTCGTCCTGATGGTCGCCGCCCTCGGTAGCCTTCAGGAAGATGAAGCGGATGGGAAACTCCCCTGCCCGATGCTCGGCCAGGCGCGACCAGTCGATGCGCCCCTGATAGTGGGACATGTCCACGCCGTGCACCTCGAAGTCGCAGGGCATGCACACGCCGTAGCCCTTCAGCCCGTAGCAGGGCTTCCAGCGGTAGGCATAGGGGCGGATGAAGAACCAGTAGAAGCCAGCCGAAAAGACCAGTACCACACAGACGGCCAGCACGTTGCGCACCCACACGGGCATGGTGCGCTCTACCGCCTGCCGCCTGGCAGCCTTGCCTCGCGGAGCAGCCGTGCGGCGGCGCACGGGTTTCTTGGTTTTGCCGTCGTTTTTCTTCTTGGAGGATGCTTCAGTCATACACTCAATCTAAATTGCCTGCAAAGTTAGCAGTTTTCCGAAATATCCGCTTACTGATTGTCTTATTTTGAATGCCCCCACTCTTTTTTACCCCATCGCACGGCCGGCAGGAAAGCAATGCTTTGTCCGCGACAAAGCAGCCTTTTCCTCATGAAAAAACAATGCTTTTTCCACAAAGAAAATGAAAAAAACACCCGCCCCTGGTCCTATCATAAATAAAAACACTATCTTTATCCCGAAAATCTAACTTAAAACTCAAGATTATGGCAAGTAGAAAAGCATTGAAGAAAAGCGTGAACTATATCGCAGGTGAGCTCTTCACCGAATGTCTGGTCAACAAACTATATGTACCCGGTACCAACCCCGAAAAGGCCGATGCCCTGATGGGCGACATCCTGAGCATGCAGGACGAATTCCTGAGCCGCATCAGCCACACCGAACCGGGCAACGTGAAGGGCTTCTACAAGAAGTTCCGTGCGGACTTCAACGCACAGGTGAACGAGATTGTGGACCGCATGGGCCAGCTGAAGTAACCGTGACGGAGGAATGAAACAGCAGCTCTGCCGTTTTATCTACCACCGCCTGCTGGGCTGGAAGACGGTCGTCACGGTGCCCTTCCACGAGAAGTGTGTCATCTGTGCCGCTCCCCACACCTCCAACTGGGACCTGCTCATCGGCAAGCTCTTCTATGGCTCGCTGGGACGCAATGCCAGTTTCATGATGAAGAAGGAGTGGTTCTTCTTCCCGCTCAACCTGGTGTTCAAGGCTATGGGAGGCATCCCCGTCAACCGCGGCAAGAAGAACTCGCTGGTCGACCAGATGGCCCGCCGCTTCGCCTCGTGCAGCCGGTTCAACCTGGCCATCACGCCCGAAGGCACCCGCAAGGCCAACCCCGAATGGAAGAAAGGCTTCTACTACATCGCCCTGCAGGCGCAGGTACCCATCATGCTCTTCGGGATAGACTATCCGTCGAAGACCATCACCTGCACGAAGGCCATCATGCCCTCGGGCGACATCGAGAAAGACATGCGCGAGATAAAGCGCTATTTCATGCAGTTCACCGGCCGCCACCCCGAATACTTCTCCGTCGGAGAGATTTGAAAAAAACACTGGAAACATGCGCATCAGCCTCATACAGACCGACATTGCCTGGGAAGACAAGCAGGAGAACCTGCGACGCCTCCGCCTCCGCCTCGAAGAACTGAAGGGGCGGACGGACCTGGTCGTCGTGCCCGAAACCTTCACGACCGGCTTCAGCATGAATGCCGACCGCCTGGCCGAACCTCTCACGGGGCCTACGGTCAGCCTCCTCCAGCAATGGGCGTCCAAATACTGCACCGCTCTGGCCGGCAGCTTCATCGCCCGCCACGACGACGGCACCTGCCGCAACCGTTTCTTCTTCTTCACGCCCGACGGAAAGGCCGCCTACTACGACAAGCGGCACCTCTTCCGCATGGGGCACGAAGACCAATACTTCGCTCCCGGCGGCGAACGCCCCGTCATCTCCTACCGCGACTTCCGCATCCTGCCGCAGGTGTGCTACGACCTGCGCTTCCCCGTGTGGAGCCGCAACGTGGACAACGGCTACGACCTGGCCGTCTACGTGGCCAGCTGGCCGGCCTCCCGCCGACAGGTGTGGGACGTACTGCTCCGCGCCCGTGCCTTGGAGAACCAATGCTACGTGTGCGGCGTGAACCGCACCGGCATCGACGGCAACGACCTGCTCTACGACGGAGGCAGTGTGGTCTATTCGCCCAAAGGGGAGCGTCTTGCCTCCCTGCCCGACGGTCACGAGGGGACCGCCACCGTCGACCTCGACCAGGCCTCCCTGCAACACTTCCGCAAGAAATTCCCTGTGGCAGCCGATGCCGACCCCTTCGTGTTACAGAAATAATGTGTAAATTTGTAGCGATTTACAGACACACCCATGGAAGAAATTATCAAATTGGATACAGTAGAGCAGTATAACCAACTCTTCGGCTTGAAAAGCCTGCACCCGCTGGTCAGCGTCGTAGACCTGAAAGAAGCCACCCGTTTCCCCACCCACGTCACCATGAACTATGGCGTCTACGCCCTGTTCCTGAAACAGACACGTTGCGGCGACATCCGCTACGGACGGCAGACCTACGACTACCAGGAAGGCACGGTGACCAGCTTCGCCCCCGGCCAGGTGGTCGAGGTACAGATGGACGAACGCCCGCAGGCACGGGGATTGCTCTTCCACCCCGACCTCATCCGCGGCACTGCCCTCGGACGTGAAATCAGGCACTACTCCTTCTTCTCGTACAACTCCAACGAAGCCCTCCACCTGTCTGAAGCCGAAAAAGGGCTCTTCACCGACTGCCTGGACAAGATACGCATGGAGGTGGAGCGCCCGGCCGACCGCCACAGCCGACGGCTCATCGTGCGCAACATCGAGCTGCTGCTGGATTACTGCATGCGCTTCTACGAACGCCAGTTCACCACCCGCTCGGCCGTCAACAAAAACGTGCTCAACCGATTCGAAGACCTGCTGGACGACTATTTCACCAGCCACCAGGCTCAGGAAAAAGGGTTGCCCACCGTCCGCTACTTCGCCGACAAGGTGTGCCTCTCGCCCAACTACTTCGGCGACCTCATCAAGAAGGAAACCGGCCGTTCGCCGCAGGAATACATCCAAGACAAAATCATCGACCTCTCCAAGGAAATGATAGCCGGCACGGACAAGACTGTGAGCCAGATAGCCTACGAACTGGGCTTCCAGTACTCGCAGCACTTCAACCGCATCTTCAAGAAACACGTGGGACACACGCCCTGCGAATACCGCAGGACACTGGCCTGACTGAAACGATAAAACCCGCCCTATGTCGAAACGCCTGGAGCAGGAAAAGGAAACCGTCGGACAGATGATCCGCCTGTATTGCCGCCGGAAGGAAGGCAACAGGGAGCTGTGTCCCCAATGCCGCGAACTGCTGGAGTATGCCCACGCACGCCTGTCGCACTGCCGCTTCGGCGAAGGCAAACCCACCTGCCGCCTCTGTCCCGTCCATTGCTACAAGCCCGAGATGAAGGAGCGAATGCGCCTCGTCATGCGCTACGCAGGGCCGCGCATGCTGCTCTACCACCCGATGGCCGCCCTGCAGCACCTGTGGCGCGAATATGTGAAAAGATAAGGCGTCAATACTTCACCAGCCGCTTGGGGCTTCCGTGCCACGAACAACCCAGGCACCAGACCTCGCTCAGGTCATAGCCCTCCAACGACGCCGCCGCGTCCTTGGGCACAATCTCCCCTTCGCCTGATACATAGACGGGCAGGCGGTTCCCCTGCGCGTCCTTCACGCAGAAGATACCGACCTTGCACTGCGGACAAAGCATCTTTTTCATCCCCATACGCCCGCTGTCAGTTGAAATAATAGAGGAAGACGGCCACACCCTCGAGCGCCTTCTTCTTCTCGCCCTCGATTTCGATGGCAAACTTGATTTCGGCTTTGGCCACGCCGCGCAGGTTGGCCAGCGACTGCAGGGTAGCCACCAGACGGATGCTCTGACCCGACAGTACGGCCTGTCCGAACTTCATCTTCTCGATGCCGTAGTTGATCATCATCTTCAGGTTGTTCACCTCGATGATCTGGCTCCACAGGTAGGGCAGCATGGACAGGGTGAGGTAGCCGTGCACGATGGTGCTCTTGAAAGGGCTCTCCTTCTTGGCGCGCTCCGTGTCCACATGTATCCACTGATGATCCAGCGTAGCGTCGGCAAAGAGGTTGATACGCTCCTGCGGAATCTGCACATACTCTGAAATACCAATCTGCTGGCCTACCAGCTTTTCAAATTCTTCATACGAATTAATAATCACTTTTTCCATAGATGTCACTCTTATATTGTTCGATAGTATTTGTTTTTGAGTGGACAAATATCGCACTTTCCCCACAATCCGCCAAGAATTTCACCCGGCTTATGCAGCCGTTTACGCAAGAATTGTCTATATTTGCCCCTATATTGTACCAAAAAATCCCTCTGCAAGACATGAGCATCCGACAGATAGAATTTTCCCTGCCGTCGCACGGACGGGGATTCCACCTCGTAACCGACGAAATTGTGGCGCAGCTCCCCCCGCTTCCCGCCGTGGGGCTGCTCCACCTGTTCATCAAGCATACCTCCGCCGCCCTCAGCATCAACGAGAATGCCGACCCCGACGTACAAGCCGACCTGGAAGCCATCTTCAACCGGCTGGTGAAGGAACGCGAACCCTACTACCGTCACACCTGCGAGGGCGACGACGACATGCCCGCCCACGCCAAGTGCACCCTGACGGGCACCGGCCTCACCATCCCCGTCACGAACCACCGCCTGAACATGGGCATCTGGCAGGGCATCTACCTCTGCGAGTTCCGCAACGGGAGGGAACGACGAAAGATTGTAGCCACTGTCATCGGAGAATAGCCTTATGAAAAGAGCCGTCATCATCGGAGCCACGTCGGGCATGGGCCTGGAAGTGGCGCGCATCTGGGCCGCCCGCGGCTGGAAGCTGGGCATTGCCGGCCGTCGCGAAGAAGCCTTGCTGCGCTTCCAAGCCAGTTACCCCGCCGGCCAGGTGGAAGTGCAACCGCTGGACGTAACCCACGACGACGCCCCCCAACGGCTGGACCAACTCATCGCGCGGCTGGGCGGCATGGACCTGTTCCTGCTGAGCTCGGGCATCGGCTCGCAGAACCTGGAGCTGCAACCCACCATCGAACTGGCCACGGCGGCCACCAACGTCGGCGGCTTCATCCGCCTGACGACCGCCGCCTTCCACTACTTCAAGGCACACGGAGGGGGCCACATCGCCGTCATCAGCTCCATCGCCGGCACCAAGGGATTGGGTTCCGCCCCTGCCTACTCGGCCACCAAACGCTTCCAAAACACCTACATCGAAGCGCTGGAGCAGCTGGCACGCATGCAGCACTACCCCATCCGCTTCACCGACATCCGCCCCGGCTTTGTGGCCACCGACCTGCTGAAGGGCGGACGCTACCCCATGCTGATGCAAGCCCCGAAAGTGGCGGCACGCATCGTAAGGGCCATTGACCGACGGCAGACGGTGGCCGTCATCGACGGACGCTACCGCGTGCTTGTCTTCTTCTGGCGGCTCATCCCTCGCTGGCTGTGGAAGCGCATGCCCGTCAGAAACCGATAAATCCATCCGAAAAACAAACGTAAAAACATAAAATGACTGATATGAAAAAGAATTTCCTCCGCCCCATACTGGCCTCCACGGCCACGCTGTGCATCGGCATCTCCCTGCCCTTCCTGCTGGGCAACGACCGCTTCGACCCCGAAGTGAACTCCGTGCGCAGCGACGTGTCCCACTTCACCGCCTCGCCCTCCGTCCCCGACCAGGTGAGCTTTGCCGGACAAACCATCCACATGGACCGCTACGACCACCGCGAGCGCATGGATCGCGAGCTGATGTCGTTCACCTACATGCACTCCACCACCCTGCTCTCGCTGAAGCGTGCCAACCGCTACTTCCCCATCATCGAGCCTATCCTGAAGGAATGCGGCGTGCCCGACGACTTCAAGTACCTGGCCGTCATCGAGAGCGGATTGAACCACCTGGCCAAGTCGCCCGCCGGAGCCGCCGGCATGTGGCAGTTCATGCAAGGCACGGGGCGCCAATACGGATTGGAGGTGAACCAGAACATCGACGAGCGCTACAACATAGAGAAAGCCACCCGCGCCGCCTGCAAGTATCTGAAGGAATCCTATGAGAAATATGGCAACTGGCTCTGCGTGGCCGCCGCCTACAACGCCGGCCAGGGACGCATCACCCAGCAGCTCCAGCGACAGATGGTCGACCAAGCCGCCGACCTGTGGCTCGTCGAGGAAACCTCGCGCTACATGTTCCGCCTGCTGGCCGCCAAGGCCGTCTTCACCGACCCGCAACGCTACGGCTTCATGCTCAAGCGCGAACAGCTCTACCCACCCATCGCCTGCACCACGGTGACCGTCACCAAGGGCATCGACAACCTGGCGCAGTTCGCCCAAAGCAAGGGCATCACCTATGCCCAGCTCAAGGACTTCAACCCCTGGCTGCGCGACACCTCGCTGATGAACAAGAGCGGGCGCACCTACGTGCTGAAGATACCCACCCGTGCGGGCATGCACTACAACCCCAAGAAGACCGTCGCCCACAACCGCCGCTGGGTCATCGACTAAGGCGCCTCACTCCTGCTTCTCCGTCAGGTACTTCCAGTAGCGCACAGGCATGTCCTGACGGTGCTTGCGCGGGTTCCACCGCTCCTTGATGCAGATGGCCTTGAAGTACGTCTTCCACAGCTGCTGGAAGAGGCGTTCGTCCTTGTCCATCAGCTCCTCGTCCAGGCGTCCGTCCACCAGGCGGACAACAGGGCTGTCGTCGGCAAAGGTGACGTGCCTCACCTCCTGCCCGTCGAAGTAGAAGCCATAGCTGCGCCCCACGTCGTACACCACCCAGCGCTGGTCGCCCAGGCGGTCGCGGAAGTGGTCGACCACCAGCGGCAGGGCATCCTTCTCGGGCTCCACGGCGGCAAAGTAGGTGCCGTCGGCCGCCTTCTGGAAGCGGATGAACTGGATGAGGTGCCACTTCTCCGTCTCCACCCGCTTCCACATGCGCGCAAACGCCAGCACGTCGGGGTCGGCAAAGTTCGTCTCGATGGAGCGGGGCGCGTCGACCACCTTGCGGATGTAGCGGAAGAGCACCATGGGCGTCCCCGCCTCCTCGGCCAGCCAAGAGCGGGTCAGGCAGCGCAAGGCACCCGCCGAGAGCTTCTTCTGCACCCCTTTCCACACCCTTTCGGCCTTCGCCGTATCGGTCACTACCGTAAACACCTCGCCGTGGAAAAGCGGAAGCGGCTCCCCCTCCACCGACAGGACGTCGGGGAAGGTGCGCCGCGAATATGCCTCGAAGACGGCCGTCAGCAAGCCGTCGAAGGTATTGTCAAACTGAAATATCGTCTGCATATCTGCGTGTTTCTGTAAGTCTATTCAATGAACAGGACTTCCGTCCTTCTTGTCCGCCGGCCTCACCCGCCGAAATCCAGCGTCAGCTGTCCGTCGTCGCCGCCCTTCGCCTTGCGCTTCACCAGCAGGCGGCGCACGCCCTGAGGCGTCAGCTCGTTGACCGTCAGCATGGGCAGTTCGCTGCAGGTGATGAAGTATTGCGCCTTCTTCATCACCGCCCCCATCTTCTTCAGCTGGTAGTAACCCAGCCGCCCGAAGCGGCGCGAAGCCACGATGAGGCGGGCAGACTTCACCCCTATGCCCGGCACGCGGAGCAGCATCTCGTAGTCGGCCTTGTTGACGTCGACAGGAAACTGCTCGGGGTGGCGCAAGGCCCATGCCAGCTTGGGGTCCACCTCGAGGTCGAGGTCGGGATAGGCATCGTCCACAATCTCGTCCACCCGGAACTGGTAGAAGCGCATCAGCCAGTCGGCCTGGTAGAGGCGGTTCTCGCGCACCAGCGGCGGCTGCTTCAGGGCGGGCAGGCGCGGGTCGTAGGCATTGACGGGCACGTAACCCGAGTAGTAGACGCGGCGCATGGTGGGTTGGCTGTAGAGGGCCGACGACAGACGCAAGATGTCCTTGTCCGTCTCCGCCGTGGCGCCCACAATCATCTGCGTGCTCTGCCCTGCGGGCACGAAGCGCGGCGCGTGGCGGAACTTCTTCCGCTCCTCGCGGTTCTCCAGCACCCCCTGGCGGATGTAGCGCATGGGGGCGTACACGCTGCGATGGTCCTTCTCGGGCGCCAGCAGCTTCAGGTTCTCCTCCTTGGGTATCTCGATGTTCACGCTCAGACGGTCGGCATAGAGCCCCGCCTCGTGTACCAGCTCCTGGGAGGCGCCTGGGATGCTCTTCAGGTGGATGTATCCGTTGAAGCGGTGCACCGTCCGCAGGTCCTTGGCCACGCGCACCAGCCGCTCCATGGTGTAGTCGGGGTTGCGCACCACGCCGCTGCTCAGGAAGAGCCCCTCGATGTAGTTGCGGCGGTAGAACTCCATGGTGAGCTCCACCAGCTCGGTCACCGACAGCGTGGCGCGCGGTATGTCGTTGCTGCGGCGGTTGATGCAGTAGGCACAGTCGTAGATGCAATAGTTGGTGAGCATCACCTTGAGCAGGGAGATGCACCGCCCGTCTTCGGCAAAGCTGTGGCAGATGCCCACGCCTCCCACCGTGTTGCCCACCATGCCCGCCTTGCCCCGCCGCACGGTGCCGCTCGACGAGCACGACACGTCGTACTTGGCCGACTCGGCCAATACCTTCAGTTTATGGAGCACATTCTCGTTCATCGTTTGCAGGGATAGGAGTTGTGGGGACAAAGGTAATGAGAATCGGGTGGTTTCGGGTCGTGGGGAGGAAGTTTTTTTGCGGGGAAACAACTATTCCCGAAGGAGACCTTGACACCCTGTCACGCATTTTTTCAACTTATTATAGAGGCGTGTTCCGCGTGACATGGTTAATGCATTTAACCATTGCTCTCCCCCGCGCGCGTAAGGGTTGCGTATATAGGTGTCAGGGTGTCACATTCCCGCCCCCAACTACCTACATTAGCGCCGTAACTATGGACTTTAGCGCGCCAACTATGGACTTTGGAAAACGTAAACAACCTGTCTGCCCGATGTGGACAACCTGTCTGGAGGATATGCACAGGCAGCAGGCAGGAAATGCAGGTTCTGTTCGAACGCCTCATTTTTACCCAAGAACACAGAAAAACAACATCTGCATAATTTTCTTTTGCGGTTCAAAATTCCATCAGATTATACCCTTTCTGATATAATATCGTGTATAAACAAATAAATTATACCCTTTGTGGTATAATATTAAATAAATACATTAACTTTGTACCCGAAAAGGTATAAAGGAAGAACTTTATGAATCATCTCCCTACTATAGTCAAGATGTTGAGAAAGCAGTACAATCTGACGCAAGAAGAACTGTCGTTGAAATCGGGTGTAGGATTACGTTTTGTACGCGACCTTGAGCAAGGCAAGGAAACGTTGAGGCTTGATAAAGTAAATCAACTTCTTGACTTCTTCAATTATGAAATGGTTGCCACTCCCAAAACCGATCATCAATGAGACAAGCCCGTATATTTTATAAAGACCTGTTGGCTGGAATTCTGACAGAAAATGATGCCGGATATGAGTTCCGCTATTTGCCGGAGTATCTTTCTTTGGAAACGGCAAAGGCTGTCAGCCTGACATTGCCTTTGCAGGAAAAAGCATACACAAGTCCCGTGCTATTTCCTTTTTTTGACGGCTTGATTCCCGAAGGATGGTTGCTGGACGTTGCGTTGAGGAATACAGACATCAGCATTCTTGACCGGATGTCGTTGTTGCTGGCCTGCTGCAAGGATTGTATCGGAGCTGTAAGTGTTGTCCCTATTGAAGGAAAGGAGGAAAGACATGTGTAATTGTTTATATTGTTATCGCCCGCTTCGAAAAGGAGAAAAAGATATGCATCCGGCTTGCGTCAGAAAGTTCTTCGGAACAAGCACGTTGCCCGTTCTTGACTATACGACAGAACAACTTGACCAACTTGCCCTGCAAATCATTCAAGACCAAACTTCCTTGACCGGTGTCCAACCGAAATTGTCCTTACATTTGAATGAACACGAAGGCAGCAGACGATTGACTATTGTAGGACTATGGGGCAGTTATATATGTAAGCCCCAAACCTCACACTATACAATGATGCCCGAGGTAGAGGATTTGACGATGCACCTTGCAGAAGTGGCACATATTGATGTGGTTCCCCACACGTTAATGCGTATGGCAGACGGAACGCTTTGTTACCTTACCCGCCGGATAGACAGGACTCCTTCCGGAGAAAAGATTGCCATGGAAGACATGTGCCAATTGACAGAACGACAAACGGAACATAAATACAAAAGCAGTTACGAACGTATCGGCAAGACCATCCTGAAATACTCGTCTTTACCCAAAATGGACGTCACCAATTTCTTTGAGTTGGTACTTTTCTCATGGCTGACCGGAAATAACGATATGCATTTGAAGAACTTCTCCCTATATGAAGCTGCAGATAAGATACGTCTGACGCCAGCTTATGACTTGCTGAACGCAGCTATTATCAACCCAAAGGATAATGAAGAACTGGCATTGACATTGAATGGCCGGAAGAATAAGCTACAAAGGGAAGATTTTATTAAAACCGCAGCCAATCTAAGCATAGAAAATATCATTGTAGAACGACTGATAAATAAACATATCAAACTATTACCCAGGTTTGAAACGGTCATTCAAAACTCTTTTTTAAATACTGAATTAAAAGAAAAGTATGACGAATTGTTGAGAGAACGGCTTGGCAGACTTTCGTAAAAAAATAACGTTGTAAACCCTATCACCGCATGGCAGACAAGCTGACACCCGAACAGCGGCACAAGTGCATGTCCAGCATCCGCAGCCGCAACACCAAGCCCGAGGTCCTGGTGCGCAAATACCTGTTTGCCCAAGGATTCCGCTTCCGCATCAACGTCCGCCGCCTGCCCGGCACCCCCGACATCGTGCTCCGCAAGTACCGCACCGTCATCTTCGTGAACGGTTGCTTCTGGCACGGTCATGAAGGCTGCCGCTACTTCGTCCTTCCCAAGACCCGCACCGACTTCTGGCAAGCCAAGATTGAGCGCAACCGCGAACGCGACCTTGCCGAACGCCTCCAGCTGCGCCGCATGGGTTGGCACGTCATCCAGGTGTGGGAGTGCCAGCTCAAGCCCAAGAACCGCGAACTGACCTTGCAGGGGCTTGCCCTTACGCTAAACCATATTTTCCTTCAGAACTGTTCCGTCTCCAAGGCGAAACCTTATGGAGAGCAGGAAGAAGGTGACGGCATGTCGATGGCGGCAGAGGAGAAAAGCGAATACTGACCATCAAACCTTCACACCTGACTGAGCATTTAATACGGAAAAGGTCCTGATGACAAATATGATTATTTTTAAATTACTGAAGGAAATACCATATCTAAATTTAAGATTAATCTATGAAAAAATAATATCTTTGCGGCTAAGATTCAGTACATTCATATTGTATTAACTATATCTAACCCAATCAGATACAACCATAATAAAAGATTCGGCCATGAAAGAATATTACCAGCTAAAGATAGGAGATACTTCCACTAATGGACAGGTTAAGATTGTAGATAAAGACAGATTATGCTATATCGTTGAATCACAAAGTAAAGGAGCAAAAGGATTACGTACCATATCCAAAAATCTCCTCAATGAGTATGTAGAATATTTCAAATACCATCCAAGTGCTTCCGCAAATGATGCAAGAAATGATTTATGTGGAAAAACAGATATTGATAAATTTGAATATGGGTATTCTTCTACTCTGAGTGTAATGGCTAAAATGGTTCTTAATTCCAATGAAATTGTTAATCAAGATTATACTGAACCTGTTATAAATAATGAATCTTATTTATTCCGCCGTTACATAACCGCCATCCAATCCAAACCGTTTGTACTTTTGGCAGGCATTTCCGGCACAGGTAAATCGCGTATTGTACGCCAACTGGCATATGCCACAGGTGGAGAATCCCCTGACAAGGTCCAAAAACCATACAACTATGAGATTATACAGGTACGGCCCAATTGGCATGATTCTACAGAACTGATAGGATATGAGACCCGTATTTCAGGAGAGCCAGAGTACAGGACAACCGACTTCCTGCGCTTCCTGGCCAAAGCCTGGTATTTTGAGGAAGTCCCCTTCTTCCTATGTCTGGACGAAATGAACCTGGCACCCGTCGAGCAATACTTTGCTGAATACCTGAGCGTACTCGAAACTCGTAAATTAAGGATCGGTAAAATTGTGTCTGATGCATTGTTGCCACCACTAAACAGTTTCGGAAAGAAAAAGAACAATGCTTGGGTAGGTGACTCCATCCTGAATGATCTGTTTGGAGAAGTATGGAAAATAAACGGAGAAATCGTTGAAAAGGATAAAGGCAGGGAAGCCCAACTTCGTGAAACATTCCGAACGGATGGAATCGGGCTTCCTCCCAACCTGATTGTCATGGGAACTGTCAACATGGACGAAACCACCTTCAGTTTCTCGCGGAAAGTACTGGACCGCGCCATGACTATCGAAATGAACGAAGCCAACCTGGAAAGCGGACTGACGCAGACAGACAACCAGCTACCTGACATTTCTGCATCCGACATCCTACCCCATGCCGTAGAAGCGATGGACGTGTATGAAAGGAACCGGCAAACGTGTGATATCGTCATCAAGTATCTGAACCAAATCAACGAAACCCTGAAAGGGACTCCGTTCAAGATTGCCTACCGTACACGCAACGAAGCCATTCTGTACGTACTGGCGAACATGAGATACACTGAAAACGATGACTGCTACAAACTGATACAGGCACTGGATGAAGTGACCAGCATGAAAATACTGAGCCGTATTGAAGGAGACAAGAACAAGCTGATGAACTGGGAAAAAAACGGATGTATCCTGGACGACCTCTTCTCACAAATCAAGCAACTATTCATCGACATCTATAAGAATTTCGATTTGGAGGAAGGAGAAAAATCCATGTATGGCAACGTGGAAGAAGAATCCATCTCCTTACAGAAACTGAAAGAGATGAGACGAAAGCTGGACAACACGTATTACTGTACCTTCTGGAGCTGACGAACAATGGAAGCCTTGCTGAAACTGGAACATAAGGATTTCGAATTGTTGGTTTCCTGCAACTCATATGACAGGATTTTCAAGAAAGCAGCTGCCTGCATGCGGGTAGCTCCCGATTCTGATGCCCTGAAATCATACTATACCTGGAATGACGACAACACAGTATTGACCTGCAAAGGGAATACAATTGAAAAAGGGACCTACGTTCCCTCGATATTCTTTGAAAATACCGATTACCAATATTGGATACGGTTCAAGACACCAGTTTTCCAGGCATATATCGACACCACATTGAGCAGCATCAGCGACGGATTCTGTTTCAACGAAGATGCCCAAGTGCTGTACGGACACATCAACTACGGTAACGACATCGGTCGTACCGACCTGAAAATCACCTACAAAGTCCAAGAGAACCATCAACAGACCTTCGTTTTCAGTTATGATGTGTTATCCGTCAAGCTGGATTATCACAGCGACCTGAAGCATATCATCCATGACATTGAAGAAGAATACCGGATGCTCTCCATCGACTTCTTCCGCAGGACACACCACTCCTTTACCGAGAAACTACAAGGGGAAACTCCGGACATTATTTGGTGGAACATATTTCAGGAAATAAACGAAGAGTTCATACAGGCCGTCAAATCGGTTGTCGACCGCCCACATCATAAAGTGGTTTATACAGAAACATACTGCCGGGCAGACAAACTGAAACGGCTTACCCCCCAACTGGAAATGAAAGTCACCGAACATCGGACAGAACCTCAAAGACTATATCGGACAGAAATTCCCAACATGAGTGCCGATACGTTTGAGAACCGTTTCCTGAAATACGCTGTCAAATCGGTTTCCCAGAAATTTACGGAATTGAAAAACAGAATTCTGGAGAACTATCCAATGGATTCCAATATCCGATTTATTGAAAATCTGGGCAAGACAGAGGAGGAAATGAAACGACTGGCCCATCATCCTTTTTTCCGTACCATAGGGAACTTTAAAGGAATGAGCCAGGAGTCGTTAACGCTGAAACAAGGAACAGGATATTCCCAAATTTACCGCATCTGGCTGCTATTGACATGCAGTTATGATTTGGAAGAGGGTATCAGAAGTCTGGAATTGAAAGACATTGCCACACTATACGAAATTTGGTGCTTCATAGAAGTAAAGAATCTGGTCAAGACAATACTGGGAGAAGACAATCTTCTGGTGGACAACCAAAGCCGCATAGAGCTGAACAAGTACTTTACCTATGCACTGACCAAGGGACAAAAGTCCAAAATAGTCTTCTCAAGAACAACTTCCGAGGGCAATCCAGTTGAACTGGCAGAAGTGATCTATAATCCCAAGGGAAATACAAAAGCAACCAAAAATGAAACTTCCATCGACCATACCTACTCATTTACAGTTCCACAAAAACCGGATATTGTACTTCAGCTGACCAGACGAGACATCGAAACAGGTTTCAAACTGACTTATCTGTTTGATGCAAAATACAGAATAGACCAAACGGACAGCAACGGAATCGACACCCCGCCAGACGATGCCATCAACCAAATGCACCGCTATAGAGATGCACTCTATTATGACCCGGGACAAGAAGGACTTCCTATAAAGAAAGAAGTTCTGGGCGGCTACATACTTTTCCCCGGCAACGGCGAAGAAGAAGAGGTGGCCAATGCCGACTTCTACCGCTCCATAGAAAAAGTAAATATCGGTGCCTTTCCGCTCCGTCCCAACAACGAAAACAGCAAAAGACTTCTGAAAGACTTTCTGTATTCGCTCATTTGGGAACAACCTACCATACAAATACTTCAGGATGTAAAAGCCCAGAAAGGCACCAATCTGACGTTGGAAAAAAGTGGTACTATTCTGGCCGTTACAATCTTTGAAAACGGAAAAAGGGAATATTTCCAGAAGTTCATTGACAGAGAAATGGAAATTGAATATTACTTTGGAAAGATAACACCCTCCAACCAACTGTCGCAACTGAATTTCCAAAAATACGATTACTTTGTCCCTATCATCAACGGGCAAATCCGTGACATCTATCAGATTGCTTTCAGTTCTATCCGATATCGCAAAGACTTACCCCATCCAGACAATAAGCTTATTGCTGATGATGATGTACGCATCGTCATGAAACTGGTAAAGCCTTCCTATCTGGTTGGAAATAAAAGATTCATCCAACTGCAACCCAAACTATTTCCTCCCCGCCGTTGGGGATTCAGAGAATTTGTATCGGTTCGCGAACTATTAAGTTACGTCGTCCAACAATCATAAAAACATTATCTACCCTATGAATACCTCCGAACAACCCTCATCCCCCACCCGCCACTCGTGCGTGGATTGCGGCACACAGAACTGCAAGTACCAGAACCGCACGTATCCCGAATTCTGCCCCACCACCCACCTGAAGGAGGAAGACCTGCAATGGGCACTGGAGCGCTACGACGAACCGAGCAACCACGACATCATGGTGGCCAGCGCCGAAGTGGAATACGAGGGCTACTGCCAATGGACGCGCGTACAGGAAATCATGGAGTTTGCCCGAAAGATAGGGGCACGCAAGATAGGCATCGCCCACTGCATCGGCCTCTGCGTGGGGCACGACAGCCTGTTCTACAAGTACTCCGAGGCCTACGCCACCACCCTCGTCACCAAGGATCGCGTGACGGGCAACAACCCCGCCGCCGCGCTCTACACGGCGGAGTCGTACTATCGGAAGAAATTCGGCTTGGAGCGGTAGTACCACACGCCCACGACATCGGCCAACGCCCAACCGATGGGAACAGACCACCAGATGCCCGTATAGCCCACCTGGGGCAGCGAAGCCAGCAGATAGGCCAGCAACACGCGCGTGCCCAGCGACACCACCGTGAGCACCACCGATATGGAGGGAAGAGCCACGGCGCGATAGAAGCCGTAGAGCAGGAAAAGGTAGCCGATGCCCACGTAGAAGCTGCCTTCGATGCGCAGGTACTCCACGCCGATAGCGATAATCTCTGCCTCGGACGGAGAGACGAAAAGCGACATCAGCCAGGGGGCGCCCACAAAGACGAGGGCGGAGACAAGCAGGGCGAAGACAGTGGTGAGCCACACGGCACTGTGGATGCCGCGACGGATGCGGTCGGTGCGGCCGGCTCCGAAGTTCTGGGCGATGAAGGTGGAGAAGGCGTTGCCGAAGTCCTGCACGGGCATGTAGGCAAAGGAATCGATCTTCACCGCCGCGGCAAAGGCGGCCATGACGGCCGTGCCGAAGCTGTTGACCAAGCCCTGCACCAGGAGGATGCCGAAGTTCATGACCGACTGCTGGACGCACGTCAGCAACGAATAGGAGGACAGGCGGCGGATGGACGGAAAATCGACCACACAGTCGGCCTTGCGCAAGCGCAGAGCGGGAAAACGGCGGCGGGTATAAAGATAAAGCCCCAAGGCGGCCACCGTCTGAGCCACTACCGTAGCGAGGGCTGCTCCCTCGACGCCCATGTGCAAACCGAGCATGAAGAGGAGGTCGAGCCCGATGTTGAGCACCACGGACACGAGCAGGAAGCAGAGGGGCACCACGGAATTGCCCACCGCACGGAGCAGGAAGGCGTAGAAATTATAGACGCACACAGGTACCATGCCCAGGAAGACGATGAAGAGGTAGCTGCGCGCCAGCGGCTCTACCTCGGGCGGCGTGTGGAGCAGGCGGATGACGGGCGTCAGCCAGAGGAGCGAAGCCACGTTGAGCACCAGCGTGACGCCACCCACGATGAGCATGGACGAGAAGATGCTGCGCCGCAAGCCGTCGAACTCGCGCGCACCATACTGCATGGAGAACACGGCACTGCACCCCATACAGAGGCCGATGAAGATGGACGTAACAAACACGATGAGAGCATACGACGAACCCACGGCGGCCAGGGCATCGGCGCCAAGGACACGCCCCACGATGAGCGTATCGGCAATGTTGTAGCACTGCTGCAACAGGTTGCCCAGCATCAGCGGGAAGGCAAAGCGGAGCATCGTGCCCGTAATGCTGCCCTCCGTCAGATTTCCCTTGTACAAGTCGGCCATGGTTTCGCTTCTTGAAATGACGCCCAAAATTAAGGTACGCACGTCAGATATACAACGGTTGGACGAAGAGTTTTAGGGATACAAAGGGAGAAAAAGAAATATTTCTGCATATTTATTTGGTATATATTCATAAAAGCGATACCTTTGCGGCCGCAAAACCAAGAAAAAGACTCATGAACCAGACGTTACACATATCGAACAGGGCCTGTCGGAAAGTCCGCCTGCACAAAGGTACGGACAGCCAGCAGACGGTACACGTCCACTGGTTCAGCGGGTTTATCTAAGTTTCCTCCTCCCCTTTTTTTGACATACCCTCATCAATCTGGCAGGCACGCATGACGTCTGCCCGCCCCGTTCATTGTGTTCAACCTCAAAAGAAAGAAAGAGAGAATCGTTATGTTCAGCATTATATGTACCATGCTGGCCGGTATCGTCATCGGCCGCTTCCTGCACGACGGGAAGTTTCTGAAAAATATCGAGAAGAGCACTTCGCTCACCATCGCAGCCCTGCTGTTTGTGCTGGGGCTGTCCATCGGCTCCAACCGCCTCATCGTAGAAAACCTGGGGCGCGTGGGATGGCAGGCAGCCATACTGGCCGTGCTGAGCCTGGCAGGCAGCATCGTGGCCGCACGCATCGTTTTCCAACTGTTTTTTGAGAAAGGAGAAGAGAAATGAAGAACAATCTGATTGTACTCGCCATCTTCGGCATCGGCTGCCTGGCCGGCGCCGGCTTCCAACCGGAGGCAGACATGCACAACTGGTCGCTCTGCATCCTCTATGCCCTGATGCTGCAGGTGGGCATCGGCATCGGAAGCAACCGAAGCCTGCAACAGGAACTGAAGAAGCTAAGCCCCAAAATGCTGCTGGTGCCGGCAGCTACCATCACAGGTACCCTGGCCTTCTCGGCCGCGGCAAGCCTGCTGCTGAGCCAATGGAGCGTGTTCGACTGCATGGCCGTGGGCAGCGGATTTGCCTACTACTCGCTGTCGTCCATCCTCATCACGCAGTTCAAGGAGCCTTCCATCGGCCTCCAGCTGGCCACGGAGCTGGGCACCATCGCCCTGCTGAGCAACATCATCCGCGAAATGATGTCGCTGGTGGGCGCGCCCCTCATCCGCAAATACTTCGGACAGCTGGCTCCCATCTCGGCCGCAGGCGTCAACTCGATGGACGTGCTGCTGCCCTCCATCACGCGCTGTTCGGGCAAGGAGGTAATGCCCATCGCCATCTTCCACGGCATCCTCATCGACCTGAGCGTGCCTTTCTTCGTGAACCTGTTCTGCAACCTGTAGGAGGCGGAAACAGAAATTCCACCACTTATTCTTCCACCGCCATCGCCACCATTTCCTGCAGGGTGGCAACGGCTTCTTCGACCGTAGGCACGTCCTTGACCAGCATGCTGCGCTTGCCGTTCTGCTCGCGCAGGTCGCAACGGCGGGTGTACTTCATCATATAGGCGATGACCTTGCCGAAGGCCTGGCTCTGATAGTAGGGGCTGTCGGGGTTGGACACAAAGAAGAGGGTCATGCGGCCACCCTTGAGGAACACCTTCTCGGCGCCCAGGCGGGCGGCCAGACGACGCAGGGGCACGATGCGCAGCAGCTCTTCCGTCTCGGGCGGCACAGGGCCGAAACGGTCTTCGAGGCGGGCGCGGAAAGCGTCGACGTCCTTGTCGAGGGTGAGCGAATCGAGCTCGCGGTAGAGGAGCATGCGCTCGCTGCTGCCCGTGACGTAGGTGGCGGGCAAGAGGAGTTCGAGGTCGCTCTCCACCTGACATTCGTCCACAAACTGTTCGCCGCTGATCTGTCCGCTGCCGTCGGCCGCCTGCTGCTCTTCGGCCACGAGGTCGGCAAACTCGTCGTTCTTCAACTCGCGCACGGCTTCGGTGAGGATCTTCTGATAGGTTTCGTAACCCAGGTCGGCGATGAAGCCGCTCTGCTCGGCGCCCAGCATGTTGCCCGCCCCGCGGATGTCGAGGTCCTGCATGGCGATGTGGATGCCGCTGCCCAGGTCGGAGAAGTTCTCGATGGCCTGCAGGCGTCGCTTGGCTTCGGGTGTCAAGCTGGACAACGGGGGTGCCAGCAGGTAGCAGAAGGCTTTCTTGTTGCTGCGCCCCACACGCCCGCGCATCTGGTGCAGGTCGCTCAAACCGAAGTTCTGCGCCTGGTTGATGATGATGGTATTGGCGTTGGGGATGTCGATGCCGCTCTCGATGATGGTGGTGGCGATGAGCACATCGTAGTCGTAGTTCACGAAGTCGAAGATGATCTTCTCCAGCTCGGCCGGCTCCATCTGGCCGTGACCGATGCACACGCGGCAGTCGGGTATGTTGCGCTCGATCATGGCCTTCAGCTCGGGCAGGTTGGAGATGCGGTTGTTCACGAAGAACACCTGTCCGTTGCGGCTCATCTCGAAGTTGATGGCGTCGATGATGACTTCCTCGTTGAAGGTATGTACCTCTGTCTGGACGGGGTAGCGGTTGGGCGGCGGCGTCTGGATGACGCTGAGGTCGCGCGCACCCATCAGCGAGAACTGCAAGGTGCGGGGGATGGGCGTGGCAGTCATGGTGAGCGTATCGACATTCACCTTGAGCTGGCGGAGCTTCTCCTTGACGCTGACGCCGAACTTCTGTTCCTCGTCGATGATGAGCAGACCCAGGTCCTTGAACTTGACGTCCTTGCCCAGGATGCGGTGGGTACCGATGAGGATGTTCACCTCGCCTGCGGCCAATCCCTTGATGACGGCCTTCGCCTGGGCGGCAGTGCGGGCGCGGCTCAGGTACTCCACGCGGCAGGGCAGGTTCTTCAGGCGCTCCTTGAACGTCTGGAAATGCTGGTAGGCAAGGACGGTGGTGGGCACCAGGACAGCCACCTGCTTGTTGTCGCAAACGGCCTTGAAGGCGGCGCGGATGGCCACCTCGGTCTTTCCGAAGCCCACGTCGCCGCACACCAGCCGATCCATCGGCCGGGCGCTCTCCATGTCGGCCTTCACGTCGGCCGTGGCCTTGCTCTGGTCGGGCGTGTCTTCGTAGAGGAACGAGGCTTCGAGCTCGCGTTGCAGGAAGCTGTCGGGGCTGAACTGGAAACCTTTCTCCTCGCGGCGCTGCGAGTAGAGCTTGATGAGGTCGCGGGCGATATCCTTGATTTTCTTCTTCGTGCGGTCCTTCAACTTCTCCCACGCACCCGTACCCAGCTTGTTGAGGCGAGGCGCTTCGCCCTCCTTGCCCTTGTACTTGGACACCTTGTGGAGGGAGTGGATGGAGACGAACACCACGTCGTCGTTCTGATAGACAAGCTTGATGACCTCCTGCGTGGTGTTGCCGTTGGGGATGCGCACCAAGCCGGCAAAGCGACCTACGCCGTGGTCGGTGTGCACCACGTAGTCGCCCGGCTGGAACTGGTTGAGTTCCTTCAGCGAGAGGGCTACCTTGCCGCTGCGGGCCTTGTCACTCTTGAGGTTGTACTTGTGGAAGCGGTCGAACAGCTGGTGGTCGGTGAAGACGCACAGGCGCAACTGGTTGTCGGCAAAGCCTTCGTGCAGGGTCTTCTCAACCGCCGTGAAGGTAATCTTCTCGCCCCCGCGCTCCTCGAAGATGGCGCGGATGCGGTCGGTTTGCTTGGTGCTGTCGCTACAGATATAGATGGTATAGCCGTCGGCCAGATAGCGGGCAAAGCTGTCGGCCACGAGGTCGAAATTCTTGTGGAAGATGGGTTGCGCCGACGTGTCGAACTGAAGCGAAGCGTCGGGCGTGCCTGTGGGCTTGGTGCCGAACTCCAGGCGGCGGAAGTCGAGGGCACGGACGGTGAACTCGCCGCCGTCGATGAGCTTGCCCTCCAGACGGATGTCACCGTTCTCCTCCGCCTCGCGGGCGGCGATGGCTTGAGGCGTCAGGGCTTCGTCGTGCACTTGCTGGATGCGTTCGCGCAGCCACAGGAAGTCGCGCATGGCCAGGACGGTGTCGGCGGGCAGGAAGTCGAGGAACGACACCATGCCGCCCGTGCCTCCTGCCGTGAGGTCACTGCTGAGGTCGGGCACGATGACCACACTCTCCTTCTTCTCCTTGGACAGCTGCGTCTCCACCTCGAAGGTGCGCAAGCTCTCCACCTCGTCGCCGAAGAAGTCGATGCGGAAGGGGTATTCGCTGGAGAAGGAGAAGACGTCGATGATGCTGCCTCGGACGGCATACTGGCCGGGTTCATAGACGTAGTCGGTATGCTCGAAGCCATAGCTGTGGAGCACCTCGGTGACGAATGTCATGTCCACCTGCTCGCCGGCATGGAGGGTAAGCGTCTTCTCCTCGAGTTCACCCTGCGACACCACCTTCTCGGCCAGCGCGTCGGGAAAGGTGACGATGCACAAACCGCGGCTGTCCTTCTGCAGGCGGCTGAGCACCTCGGTGCGGAGGATTTCGTTGGCGGCGTCCTTCTGGCCGTACTTGATGGCGCGGCGGAAGGATGAAGGGAAGAAGAGTACCTGCCCGTCGCCCAGCACCTGCACCAGGTCGTGGTAGAAGTAACCCGCCTCCTCACCGTCGCCCAGCACAAAGACAAACGGGCGACCTGCCCGCCCCACCAGCACCGAGGCCAGCAGGGAAGCCGACGAGCCGTGAAGCCCGCCCACGAAGAGGTGTTTCAGCTGGTCGTCGGCCAGCAGGCGCAAGGCCGCCTCGATCTGCGGATGGGCGGCGTATCGTTGTTGCAGTTCGGTAATCGTAAAGCTCATGTGCGTGAATATTAGCCGTGCAAAATTACGAAGAAAATGGATAAGAATATATCCGCCGCAAAGAAAAGCACTGT
>ULJB01013502.1_pt1 | contig 38687 bp, 32 predicted proteins | sample 1950771 | NCBI WGS metagenome assembly ULJB01 (sample SAMEA4835461, study PRJEB28245) | human gut metagenome | biome: gut microbiome; material: fecal sample | place: Denmark | collected 2008
CACAGGAACTGCCGTTCCAGATCTTGCCGCCAAGACAATCGGGGGTCGAAGGTGGAGTGGATTCGTCTGGAACACACTTACATGTACTTTCATCTAGATGTGTACCTGATATACACTGAAAACTTACCCACATTCCCAATGAACATGTTGCACATGGAGGTTGTTCACCAGAACATTGGTATTCACATTGCCAAGAGTCCTTATTAAATGTCATATTAGGCTTATTACATACGCAAGCACAATTTCCATTTACTTCTTTCGCGGTAGCATCAGATGGACAATACAGACTTTCAGAGCAAGTAAAATCAGGTTGCTCTACATCTGGTGCTCCTGTAGGACAACAACAGCCCTTATATGCGCCCATATTAACAGCTCCAGGAGCAGTACATAAACACGACATATAATTTTCCGGACATACACTTGGTATACTGCTTCCTGAGCCGCCGCCTGATTTTTTCGGACAGCAGTATAAATAACCGATTCCATCACTGCGAGGTATTTCTCGCGAACCAGGATCCAGCTTCTTACATTCTACTTCATTGGCAGAACATGAATCACAATTAAGAGATGATGATATACACTTATTCGTTCCCATACACCATCTACAGCCATCCTCTCTGCACGATAGCGGGTCTGAGTTCATGCCACAAGATCCCCCTCCAACAATACCATAATTGGGATTTGTATCAACACCTGTTTGCCAATCATTTATCTGAATTGCATTTGCAGCTAAAACACCAAAATTGGACTCAAAAAATGTCTGAACCTTCGCAAGCAAACTCGGTTCTTCTGCTTTTGCCTGATAACGCTCATCCGTTGGATCATAATCAGCTAAAATTTGTGCGGTTGCTGTTCGCAATGTGGAATAGGCAGAATAATATGTATAAGTTACTATATTATCCAATTTGTGCTTCGTTACACCGATTGTTACCGCGACGATTACGGCTATAATTAGCATTACTACTATAATCTCTGCTAAGGTGTAACCGAAAAAGGCTTTAATGAAGGAGCTTAGAGTGCCCCCCCCCCGAGTTCCACAGGGTTAAAACCGTTGCAGGATGAGGCTTTTACAGAGACATCCTCCGGTTTTCCATCTTGGTTAAATCTTCTCATAATCCTCACTTGGCTCCTAAATTTTCTATACATATTAATTTTAACATATTTTTTTTAATTATTCAAGCGTACATAATTGTTTATTAATAAAGTTTTGCAAGCTTGAATAAATAATCTTCTTTCGCTCCGGATTTAAAACCTGTAGGAATAAAGTTTTCTTTATACTTTTCAATTGCGTATCTGTCCGTCATGCCTGAGATATAGTCTGTAACTATTCTTTCAATTTTTGCTTCTTCACAAACAGGTTTGAGCATATCACAATAAAGATAAAACAGCTCTTTTATCACATTACGCGCTTTTTTCTCCTCGAGCTTTGCAGGAGATGCGTCTTCATAAACATTTTCAAACATCCACTGACGTAATTTTGTTGTGTAATGCCAGCCTTCTTCACTCATAGAAACCTCCGGCTTATCCATTGAATTATAAACAATTTCATCAATCATTTTGCTTAAACGTCTGCTTTGATTTGACGAAAAATATTCAATGCAATCACGCGGCAGATCACTTTCAGCAATAATCCCCGCGCGGATGGAATCTTCAATATCATGGTTTATATAAGCTATCTTATCTGCAAGCTGAACAATCTGTGCCTCCGGAGTTTTGGGTGTGTAGCCCCATGTATGGGTTAAAATGCCGTCAATTGTTTCTCTGCAAAGGTTCAAATCTTCCAGAACTTCTACAACTCTGACACTTTGAATATTATGATGAAATCCGCCTTTTACAAGATCGTTCAGAACCCCTTCGCCGCAGTGTCCGAAAGGAGTATGCCCCAGATCATGCCCCAGAGCTATTGCCTCAACCAAATCTTCATTAAAATTAAGCGCCCTTGCAATTGTTCTTCCAATTTGAGAAACCTCAAGAGTATGCGTCAGGCGGGTTCTGAAATGGTCATCAAAAGGGGAAAGAAAAACCTGTGTTTTATGCTTCAATCTTCTGAATGCTTTTGAATGCAGTATTCTATCTCTGTCTCTTTGAAATTCGGTACGAATATGGCAGGGGTCTATTTTCTTTTTTCGACCTTTTGTAAAACGGCTCTTTGTAGCATACTCGCTTAAATTATCTATTTCACGCTGTTCAAGTTTAAATCTTATAGAATTATCAGTTTTTACCATAGCAATAAATCCTCTGTTTAAATCCTAACAGAAAATAAAATATTTGTTATACTATATCTGATTGAGGTTTAAAGATATCGCGCGGATGGAAAGAAACATCCAATGTATATTTCTTTCTTGCATCATCCGCAGATGTACCGATTTTATTCATCAGCCAGCCTGAAAGAAGGCCTAAAGCCATGGCCTTGCCGCCCGCGACTAATCTTGCCGTGCAGTAAAGCGAAGTGGCTATTGCACCGATTGCAGGAATACCGTATTTTAACGAAACAGAATATCTGTCATCTTTATTCTCTGCTTTGTTCAAGTAATACCCGACAGCACCGACTGCTCCTATAATAGACATTACATCTGTCGGGGCTGATCCCAGACGCAGATCACGTGCTTTATCTACATATTCTACAGTTTCTTTTTCTATTGATTTATCAAGAGACTTGACGGCCGACTGTACATGTGATTTAAGCTTCAAATACTCATTCCGCGGAAGAAGTTTTTTGTAAGCTGTTAAAATTTCCTGCAATTCGCCTTTTGAACTTTTTGAAATAATATTTTCAACTTCTTCAACATATCTTGATATTGATTTAACAGCTTCAGGATTATAGTTATACTGCGAAGAAACATCTTTGAAATTTGCGGCCAGCTTTTTAAGATTTGCACTAATTTCAGAATTTAACACATTTCTTTGAACAGCTTCCTGATTCCCTGATAATTTTTTGTACTTGTCAAGATTATTCCGCAGAGTATTCATTATCTCATTTGTCGACATATCAGAAGGGTTTACAAACTTTTGGATATTATCAAGAGCTTTTAGGGTAGCTTTATAATTATCAGTGATATCATGAGTTATTGCCTGACGAAGTAATCCTGTTTCATTTGCAAGCTTCATTTTTGCAGGAAGCATATAATCCTCTGCAATAAAGGTCTGCCACATATTTTTCGATTTGAAGTTTCTTATATCTTTTAAACTTGCATCCCAGAAAAATTCAAATAACCCGTCTGTAGCTTTATTAACTTCTTTTAATCTTTCATTACGCGCATTTATGCCAAAACCTTTTTCAAGATTTGAATTTACATGTCTTATTCTTGAATTTATATCTTTTATTGCGTTCAAAACCTCTGTACTTTGCGAATTTTTACGTAAAATTCTCTCATTTACCGATGTAAAATACTCATTCAGACCTGCAAATTTTGCATTAGTTTTGGAATACGATGCATTCACCGTTTTACGGCTTATTCTTTCAAAAAATCTTGTTATACCTTCGTGAATTTTTCGCGTAAACGTACGCTCCCCGTTTTTGCCCCACATTATTCTCTGGCAGGCTACATCTTTTAATGTCGTAAAGTTATTAATACTTTCCGATTTCGAAATAAATGTATCAGTCTTTGCAATTGCATAACGGTAAAAGTTCTTAAATTTACCACCCTTTGCCATTTTTTGTTCCAGTTTTAATTTCCACTTATCTAAAAGTTTCGCAAAACCTTTATTAAAGCCTCCGCTGAACAGCGCAAGCGTACCAAAACCTACAACCAATGCCGATATTGCAATTGTTTTACCTAAATGATGCTCTTTTTTCTCTTCCTGCGTATTTAAAAAAGACGTATTTATATAGTAGCCGTTTTGCGGCTGTTTAAAATTATTAAATGCACTACGCTGTTGTGCATAATTTCCTGCTGCAAGTACCTGATCAACCATACGCTACCTATATATATTAACGCATAGGATATATAATTATTGCCTTTTTATAAAGAATTGTTAACGCCAAGTACATCTGCGATTACATTTGCCGTCTCCAATGCGGAATTTTTAACTGACAAAAGCGACTTAACCATTCCAAGATCTTTAATATTTTCTTCGCGGTACTGAGTGTCATATAAGAGACGTTCAATTTCATAAGATATTTTATCAACCCTTACATCACCCTGCAAAATCTCAGGTACAATAGATTTATTCGCAATAATATTCGGCAGAGAAACATGATTTATTCTTATGACAAGGAGATAAATTAAATAAAAAAGCCATGGTCCTCTATATGCAATAATCATAGGAGTCTGATAAAGGCATGCTTCAAGAGCAACTGTTCCTGACGCAAGAATTAACGCATCAGAAATACTGAGCAGCGCCTGATTTTCACCTTTTATTACAGGGAAAGGTGATTTTTTTAAGTATTTGCGATAAACATTGTCAGATAAATTTGGCGCATGCGAAACACAAAACTGCAAATCAGGGTGGTTCTTTTGAAGTTCCTGACCGGTTTTTATAAACACATTCATTAAATATTTCAATTCAAATTCTCTTGAACCAGGGAATATTGAAACAAGCTTTTTATTTTTATCAAGTCCATGCTTTTCAAAAAATTCATCCCTGTCTGCCTTTGGCGCAAGCTGGGAAACAAGCGGATGACCGCAGTAATGGGTCTTTATTCCGTATTTTTCATACATTTCTTTTTCGAACGGAAATATACACAAAACCTCATCTATATTTTTTTTAATTGTATGAATTCTCCACTTACGGCTCGCCCAGACCTGAGGCGGGATATAATAAAGGACCTTAATCCCTGCTTTTTTTAAAAATTTTGAAATATTAAGGTTAAATGCACCGTAATCAATAAGCAAAACTAAATCAGGCTTATATTGACACGTCAGATAATCAACAATCTTTTTCCCTAAAATAATATGGTCAAAAATTATTCCTAAAGAAAGCCCGACTTTGCCCATCTTTTTTTGATCGGAAAACAGTTTGACACCTTCAGCTTTTAAATTATCTCCTCCGACGCCTTCTATTTCAATATCAGGGCTGATTGAACGTAAAGCCCTTACAACATGAGATGCATGGATATCGCCTGAATATTCGCCTGTTATTATAAAAATTTTTTTCATAATTACACTGCCATTACAACAATACCGTTTCTGTCTGCAAATTTAATTACATTTTCCTGATCAACAATTATGGTCTCATTAGCTTCTACGGCAATCAAATCAGCTTTATATTTTTTCATGGTTTTTAAGGTTCTCAAGCCTATCGCCGGAATATCAAATCTTTTGTCCTGAAATGGTTTTGAGACCTTTACAACAACAGCATCTTTTTTGGCAAGTTTTGCCCCTCGCCTGATGCACATATCGGTACCTTCTATAGCCTCTACTGCCATAATCATTTTATCTTTAATTACGACAGACTGGCCGACATCGATTTTTCCCATTTCTTTTGCAAGCCAGAATCCGTAATTAACATCCTCGAGCTGGCTCTCTGTAGGCTTATTTTTCCCGAGAACACCTGACGGAATCATCAAATTTTTAATAAAAATAGTTTGATCCAATACAGTAATATTATGTTTTTCAAATTCTTTTACGATTAAAAGCATAACTTCATCATCATTCAATCTTTTTACAGATTTCAATATTTCAATAGCCCGCGCATCAAATTTGTGAAGCTGTAAAAGAACCCGCTTATGCACTTTGCCTAAAAATGTTACCTGTTTAATTTCTTCTTCGGTAAAAATTTTTTCTATCCTTGTCATTTCACCCGGATGACATGAATAAACTTTTGAACAATATTTTTTTAATTCTTTTAAATTATCATTAGCCAGAGATACGCATATAACTTCAAAACCGTTTTCTTTTGCATGACGAGCCATTTCAACGGGTAAAATCCCGTCGCCAGCCAGCAATCCCTGTTTATTTTCCAACATTATCGACACTTTTATTTCCTCTTTTACTTAAATTATTATATCACAACTAATTTTTCAGTGAATAAATTTCATCAACTTGCTTTTCAGATAATGGCACAGCCCCGCCCAAAATCTTGGTATTGCAAACAACTTGAGCGTAACTTTCTGCAAGTTCCAGCTTTAAAAACGCATCAAGTATTGTCGAATCACCGACAACAAATCCATGATTTGCCATCAAAACAGCATTGTATTTATCAAAATATTTTGCAGTTTTTTCAACAAGTTCCATAGAACCCGGCAGTCCGTAATCAGCAAGCGGAATTTGTCCGAAATAAAAAACATTTTCTGCCATTAAAGGTTCATCTAATGCAGCATGAGCACAGGCAAATGCGCTCAAAAAAGGCGGATGCACATGAATAATATAATTTACATCCTCTCTTTGCCGGTAAAATTGAACATGGAGCATCTTTTCAGACGAAGGCTTTTTATCTCCTTCTATTAAATTTCCGCCAAAATCCATGACTACTAAATCATCGTCCTTCAAGTAACCATTAGCCGTACCTGATGCAGTTATCAAAATCTTATCTTCATATCTTGCAGAAATATTGCCGGAATACCCCGGCGTAAAATTTTTTAAACCTGCTAATCTTCCGTATTCAATTATTTCAGATTTCAATTCTTCTAAACTTTTCATCTATATTTGTTCCTTATCGGGATCTTCTATATCTATAACTTCAGCATACATCATTTTCTTTGAAGGGACTTTTGAGTTAATAGAATTTTGACCGTAATCAAATACTTTTAGCTCAACATCTTCATCTCTGCTTCTTGCCAGTCTGTCCGGATTTTTAATCTCCATTTTATCAAATTCTATAGAAGACCCTTTTGTATCCATTGCTATAATAAATGCAAAATAAGTCTGCCGTCTTACCCAGTCATATCCAAAATTCACCTTGAAATCGTCAGGTCCGAGCGCAATAATAAACGAATTTTCCTGAAACATTTCGCCGTTAGGGGCATCACCTGTCATAGTAAGAGATCCTGACCAGGCAAGCGTAAGAAATTTGTTAACACGCAAAGCTTCTCTAATATAAACATTTGCATGCCCGTATCTGTACATATCATACATCTGCATTGGAGTTCCGTCCTGATAAGCAGAGGCAAAAAATCCAATATCCTGCATCCAATATTTGTACTGTGTATGTACTCTGGGACCAATTCTGCCGACAAACTGAGTATCGCCAGTCCCGTATAAAGCTGCACTGCCTTGCATTACAAGAGATAAATTAAAATCAAAAAGATTTTCTTTATTTCTATAATTAAACAAACTTTGATCAATTTCAGCCATATATCTGGTTCTCATTGTTCCGATATCAGCAGCAGGTATACTTTCGCCATAACGGTTTACATCATTATTCTGCATATAACCAATACCGAAACGATGTCTGAAACGTAAATCTAAATCTTTACCTATAGTAGAAGGTATAATGCCTCTGTCATGATAAATCAATTCTGCAGTATATTTAGGCATTCTTGAGCCGAACCACCATTCATCCATATATGAATTTGCACCGTACTGCATATACAATTTGTCATCAAAATACTGTTTACCTTTTAATACAAAGACATCTGCTGATGATCCGTATGCCAAATCTGTATAGTTTGTGGCACTGCGATATTTTAACATTCCGCCAAAGCCTAAACCGCTTTTGTTATTTAAAATAGGAATTACCTTAAGAGTTGAGCCGCCCTGCAAAGGAGTATCAAATACAAAACCCGGGCCGGCGAACATTCCTAACCTGCCTCGGGAACCTAATTCAGGGTAATTTGCATCAAAAAACTCGTGTTTTTTGTTTGTATGAATTGTAATAGAAGGCCAATCCAAAAGGTGGTAATCACCATAGTTTATACTGGCTTTTTTCAATGTAATAACATCATGATCACGCTTTGCATTTACAAAAATATCTTTAGCTTTTATGTGAACAGCAGTCTGCCCTGTTTCTCCGCTGAGAGTTGATCTGTCTTCATCATCTATGAGCATGCTGTTAAAATTATTTCCTCCGATCATTCTTGTATGAAAATTAAGGATGTAAGAATCTTCCGAAGACATTTTGCCATCATGCAAAATAACTTTATCATCCTTCATCTCTGATTTTTTAGCCTTCACTGTCATCATAGAAAGCTTGGACTTAGTATTATCCATAAAAGCATCTTCTTCGTTCATATTAATCTGCATATAATCGCCGAATGCACTGTTTCCGTCTCTTATAACTACAACATTGCCATAAGCTTTTAAAACATTTGACGCTTTATTATAAATCATCTTATCTGCTTTTATAGTAACATTCTGAGGGGGAAATACCAGCTTGGGAGATCCTGTTGCCGTGATGTCTAAAGTTTTATCATTATAATCAATATTTTCAGCATCCAGCAAAACGTCATTTGCACTGACATGCTCTTTTACGCCGCCTTCCAACTCAAGAGTCGTATTTTCCCCAGAATCTTTTTTAGCTTTACTTTTTTCATTCAGATTATCATCTTTTAATGAAGACTCTTTATCTTCAACATTTATATTCAGTTCTTTATTTAATTTTTCTAATTCTTCAGCATCTTCCTTTTCCTGAATCTGTTTTTCTTGTTCTATTTGTTCTAAAGTTTTTTTGTAATTTTTTTCCCTCAGATAATTAGTAACTTTAATACGAGTTTTTTTGAATAACGGCATACCCCTGACAGGAGTTATATTACTGCCTTCTTTTATTTCAACCTTAGGCATTGCAAGAGAAGCCGGAGCTTCATAAAATGTTTCGTTAAACAAAGTCTCCAGATCTTCAGCACTCTTAATAACATCTGCAGAATACGCTGATGCCTGTGTCAATGATAATATTAAAAGTGTTATAAATAGATATTTTTTCAATATAAAAAGCCCTTATTAAAGTTTAAATATAATTTAAAGGATTATTAGGTTTTCCGTTAATTCTTACCTCAAAATGAACGTGAGGTCCTGTGCTGTAACCTGTTGTTCCTTCATAGCCTACCACTTCGCCTTTGTTAACAAACTGCCCCTGCCCTACTCTGATTGACGACATGTGAGCATAAAGGGTAGTGGTCGGTTTTCCATTAACGACTCCATGATCAAGTATTACAACCTTGCCATAACCGCCGTACCAGCCTGAGTATATAACTTTTCCGGAATTAGAAGCTTTTATACTGCCCCTGTTGGGACCTGCAATATCAACGCCTGAATGGAAAGTTCTGCTGTTGAAAATAGGATGTGTTCTCCAGCCGAATGGAGAAGTTATTCTGCCGCCTATCGGCTTTATAAAACCTGATGATGTAATTTTAACAGTAGAACCTCCGCGGTTACGTGCTATCATACTCTGTATACTGGCAGATTGGCGTGCGAGCTCTCTTTCTGCTTTTTCGTAGGTTCTGCGGTCAGTTTTATACTTGTTAATCATGTTTTGATTCATAGCAATAGCATATTTTATATTTTTTTTCTGAGAATTAATCTCTTCAATAGATTGTGCCAGTGCTATTTTTTTAACCTCTATGTCTTTCTTCATTGCCGCAATTCTTTGCGACTTTGCTTTCACAGCAAGAATTCGCGCATAATCTTTTTTCAGAATAATCTTTTCAAAATACACAACGTCTAAAAGAGAATTCAAATCTTTTGCAGTCAAAATCAACTGGAACATCCCCGTTCTCTGATTTTTATAAACCTGACGGATCCTTCTTCTCATATCTACATTTGCTTTATTAAATTCTGCAAGCGAAGCTGTGAGTTCTTTTTCCATTTTTTGAAGCTGAATATTTAAAGAAGCATATTCATTTTGTGATTGCTGTAAATTTGTCGAAGCCTGCTCTAATCTCTGCTGGTTTTTATAAAGCTTATTTTTTTCGAGGTGTTCAAGAACTTTCAGCCGTTTAATTTTTTCGTGGGTTACTTTCTGCTTATGCTGAATAGTTTTAAGCTGGTTTGCATCGGCGACAAGGCTTATATTACCTATAAGCAGAATTAATGCAGCCGCAAATATTCTTTTTATAAACTTGATTATATCCACAAAATATTCCTATTTAACGATAAGAGGCAAGAGCATTAAACCTACAGTCCAGGCAATAAAAGTTACCGCAATTATTGCAACAATAGCTCTTTGATGTTTTCTGAAAAATTCCATTTGTTTCCCCTCTTTATCTGTGATAACAGTATTGTACTATAAAAATTTTTGATTTGCAAAATTTTAAGAAATCTATTAATATAGCTTTATGGAATACATAAAAGAAGCTGTTGATAAAAAAACAATACAGAAACAGGATATCGGCATTAATCCTTTTTTAATAGAAAACAATCTTGACAGAATTGAAAAAATTATTAACTTTTTTCAGTCGCCCGCTCCATTTATGCTTGTAAACGGGTTTATGGGTACAGGCAAAATTATGGTTGTAAATCAGGCTCTTTCCTTTTTAAACGAAGATGTTATATCACTAAGGTACAACTGCTTTGAAACAACCATTTTAGATGATATTCTTCTTGAATTCTTTGATAATTTTAAAAGGCTTACAGCTCAGAATATTATACAAATTCCAAAAGCAAAAACCGAAAACTTTACTCAGAAAATCAATGCATATTTTGATTCAATACAAAAGCCGGTTGTAATTGTAATTAACTCATTTGAACAAATTTTGAAAGATAATAAAGGGGAAATTTTAAATTTTTTGTTTCACCTTGCAAAATCCGGTAAAGTCAAAATTATTCTTATTGCAAGAAAATTTGACTATGATGATTTCACAACGGATTACGAAAAGACATCCATTACCGCCTTAGAAAAAAGTATATTTGAAAAATACCTGAAATCAGAAGATTTTAAACAAATAGGACCGCTCTCCGATGAATTATATAAATACTCAAGAGGCTACTTTTTCTATACTACTCTTGCAATCAAAATTATGCAGATAAGAAAACTAAGTTTAATGGATTTTCTTTCAGGCTATACAAAAAGTTTTTTGTCTTTCAATGATTTTATCCTCAGAGAAGCGCTGTCGCTTGTGGATCCCGTAAGCGGACATTTAATCAGATTTTTAACGATTATGCGTCATCCGGTTAACATAAAACTTTTAAAAACACTAAATTTATATGACGCTGATAAAATTGCATATTTTGTGGATAATCTTGTCCTTACAAGAGAAGGCTCATTAATATATCTGCAGGATTACTATAAAGAAATATCGGAAAACTCTATTGCAGAAAATATAGCAGTAAAAATTCACAAAAATTGCGCCGAACTTTATGAAACCCAGCTTCCCTTGAAACCGCTTGAAAGAGACTTGCTGATATCGCGTCAGACAATGCGAAAAGAAATTGAATACCACAGCCTGTTCATTCCGAAAAAACCTGTACTCAAACAAAAACCTGTGCCTGAAATACAGTTCATTGAACAAAATATTCAGCAGGGAACTCCGCATACAAGACAGGAAAAAGAAGAACAAATAAAAAAAATCTCATTTGTATTTGATTCCGAAGAAGATGAAACAAAAATTATGAACGAAATTGCAGATTCTATTAACAATTTTGTAGATATTTCAAATAAAAATAAAGAGACCCTTGAGGAAATAAAAAATTTATCACTTGTAAATCTTCTAAATCTTGCAAAACATGAAGAACTAAAATTTGACTACAAAAAAGTAATTATGATTCTTCAAAAAGCCTTAACAATGAATGAAGCAGATGATTTTTACACATTTTTACCAACAATTTATACCAAGCTTGCACAAAACTTTAAAAAATTATCCGACTGGTTCAATGCATTAAAGTATTTTGAACTTGCATCAGATTTTTACATAACAACAGGCGACACCGAAAAAATTAATGAGAACAAATATGAAATTGCAAATATTTATTACATAACTTTCAAGCATGAAAGGGCTGAAAATATCTTAAATGAAGTAATTCAGCAAAAAATTTCCATTAACTTAAAAGTTAAATCGGAACTTCTTTTAGCAAGTATTACAGGGCAGAGCATAAAAAATATTCTTCCTGAATCAACAGCCGGAATTGATAAAAATGTACTGGCAGAATTATATTTCAAATATGCTCTTAACTGCGATGAAGAAGGCGATATCGAAAATGCAGTAAAATATTATAGAAAATGTGTAGAAACATCACAGGATCCAAAAATCAATGCATATCTTTCATCATCGCTTACAAACCTTGCAACAATTTACGATGAAAACGGCAAATCAGATTCTGCAATAAAATATCTGCAGGAAAGCCTGAGACTTGATGAATTAACGGGAAATTATGACGGGATGTATATTTCATCAATGAAGCTAGCCGAAATTAATTCCTCACGCGCTCCGGGCAAAACTCTTGAATACTTAAAAAAAGCAAAAGCCTGCGCGCTGGAATTAAACGAAACTTTCTATATTGCATCATCAGATGTTGCAATAGGAGACTATTATTACAGAAGAAAAGATTACAAAAACGCGCTGGCACACTATAAAAATGCTCATAATCTTGCATTAAATAATTTTACAAAAGAAAATATTGCAAAAATAGAACAACGCATAAATGACATAGAAAAACTAGGTATAAAATGAAAAACAGAGAATTTTTTAATGATTATATAAAAGTATTCTTAAATCAGAATTCAAAATTGAACTTAATTTCAAAAAATGATGAAAAATTCTTATGGGAAAAACATATCTTTGATAGTCTTTCAATTGAAAAATTTTTTAAAAAATACAGCACACTTCAGGCATACCCGATAACTTTACTTGACATAGGTACAGGCGGAGGATTTCCTGCTGTCCCGATATCGCTTACTTATCCTGAAATAGAAGTCTATGCTCTGGACAGTATAAGAAAAAAAATTAACGCAATAGAAAATATTAAATCGGAATTAAATATCAAAAATCTGCACACAATCTGCGATAGAGCAGAAAATCTTAAAGAAGAATATAATATAATCACCTCACGCGCGGTTGCACCTTTAAAAGTTATAACAAATTATGCAATGCCTTTATTAAACAAGGGCGGGTATTTCATAGCTTATAAATCCCTCAGGGCAGAAGAAGAAATAAAAGAAGCCCGACAAACTTTGAAAAAATACAATGCAAAAGTTATTGATATAATTCAATACGATTTACCTCTTGCCGAAAACCACACCAGAAATTTGATTGTGATAGAAAGATAACATAAGATATGTTATTAGAAGAGAATAAGTGAATAGGTAAATAAGTGAATAAGTCATTACGGTGCACAAAAGCGTACATAAAAAACAGTTTCCTTCCCTAAATAGGGAAGTCTAGGATGGGTTACAAATTAATACCCACCCTTCCCTCCCTAATCAGGGAGGGTTAAATAATATAATAAATTATTATCTCTCAATAATTACTGCTTAACGAAACAGCAGCAAAACGAGTGCTGTCTGAGCGGTAAAAAAGATTCCGAAACAAGTTCGGAATGACAAAGTATAGCGAGTTCACTCGTTTCGGGTTGAGTTTAGCAGTAATTAACCGGTCAGCGTGTTTTTCTTTCTTTTCTTAATTTCTTTCTTTTTGCATCGCAACAAAAAGAAAGAATTTAAGTGTGGGGTGCGGGGACGCATAGTTCCCGCATAACAAAAACCTCTTCCTTTATCCCTCTTCCAGAAGAGGGATATCTGTCGATAACATATCTTATGCATAAAAAAAACCACTCATTTCTGAGTGGGTCGTTTTCTGCATCCTAATGGTCTCTTTTAGTGTTTATTATTTAGGAGTTTATATGTTTTTGGGGTTAATGAATCTATTTATATTTAGTGTTTCGACTACACTTAAATCTTATGTAATTATTATTGCATATATAATTTTAAATGTCAATAGAATGAATTAATATTTTTCAGCGAGTTTCGCGAAATGCCCATATAGTGTAGAATTTACACTTTACAAAACTTAACATTGTGTTATTTTTCATGCTTTTATGGGCATAAAATAATGCAATTAAATATGTTAACTTATATTAAGGGATAGATTTACAAAATAGCAATTTTTTCTGATTTATATACTTTATATATATAACGTATTTAATAGGATATATTATCATGAATGCAATCGGCAAAATTGATGCTGTTTACCGTGAGAAAACGTTACCGGTAGAAGCAGTTACACTATATGGAAATATTAGCAGAAGCTCTGTTCAAACAGTCAGCGGAGAAAACCCATTTGCAAATACCCGGAGCATGGGGCTATGGCAATATCCGACAGCCGATTACGTGGGTCAGGTAAACGGAGAACCTCCGACGGAGTATACAAAAGACGAATCAGGAATGATAACGGAAGTTACGAGAACATTGAACTTATTTGCATAAAAAGAGGATTATATGGCAAACGGTCAGGGCGGATTAAACGGAATAGAGGCAATATCGGGCGCACAACCCGCTTCAACTGCTGCTGTTGAAAAAATAACACTTCAAAATATTGAAGGATATGATTATACAAAAGCAAACAGACTCGGTAATCAGACTCAATTTTTAGGAATTACAGCCCAGACAACTACAACAAAGTTTGATTCTAGAAATTTTGATATTGTATTTAACGACGGCGGAAATAATGTTGGGTTAAACCCGTTTTTTAAACCGCCCGAAACTGCAACCAGAATATTTACGGCATAAAAAAAAAAGACGATACTTTAAAAAATCTCAAAGTACCGTCTTTTTTTTATTTATAAATCAATTATACAGCAGCTTTTGTTTTTGATTTTTCAATACAATCAATCAACGTTGAAGCAACTGTTCTTTGTTCTTCTTCTGTTAATTCAGGGAACATCGGAAGTGATATAACCATTTCAGTATTCTTTTCTGAAACAGGGAGTGAACCTTTGCCTACGCCTAAGTATTCATGAACTTTCTGCAGGTGCAACGGAATAGGATAATAAAGCATAGCGCCGATACCGCGTTCCTGAAGCATTTTGTGAACTTCATCACGGTTAGGAATTTTAACTGTGTACTGGTGATAAACACAATATGTATTATCCAATTCTTTTGGAGTTTGAACATCTGCACAGTCTTTGAATAACTGATTATAATAATAAGCATGTTTACGTCTTGCTTCGTTCCAGTCTTTAACGTGAGGAAGTTTTACGCGCAGGATAGCTGCCTGAATTTCGTCAAGACGGCTGTTAACACCTATTTCATCATGGTGATAACGAACAGCACCGCCATGGTTTCTTAAAGCAACAACTCTGTCTCGGAGTTTTTCATCACTTGTCATGATAAGACCGCCATCACCCATTCCTCCTAAATTTTTGGTAGGATAGAAGCTTAAACAGCCGAAATCACCGAATGTGCCGACCATTTTACCTTTATACAAAGCACCGATTGCCTGACAGCAGTCTTCAATAACATGTAGATTATGTTTTTTAGCAACCGACATAATAGTGTCCATATCGCAAGGCTGACCGTAAAGGTGTACGGGAATAATTGCCTTTGTTCTCGGTGTAATTGCGGCTTCTAATTTTGAAGCATCCATATTAAATGTGTCTTTATCAATATCCACAAAAACAGGTTTTGCTCCAACAATGCCGATAGCTTCCGTTGTAGCAACAAATGTGAATGCAACTGTTATAACTTCATCGCCCGCACCAATATCAAGAGCACGTAATGCTAAATGTAATGCATCCGTTCCCGAATTTAAGCCTACAGTATATTTACAGCCGATAAAGTCAGCCATTTCCTGTTCAAAAGCTTTACAATTAGCACCGAGAATATAAGATCCCGAGCGTAAAACTTCGCAGACAGCTTTTTCAACTTCCGTGCCAATTTCTGCATACTGGCGTTTTGAATCTAAAATAGGTATCATAAATATTTCTCCTTCTTAAAACTACCCATCGCTTTTATAATATAAGTTTAGCACAGGTTTTCCATGCCTTTATATAAGCTTAATAAAAAACATTATGCATTATCAGCTGTAAACATAAGGGTTCTCAATATTGCAATAATACACCAGAAAACAAACTGTATCTGCGGTCTGAAAAATACCGTATCAACAAACCCGTGCACGCAGATTCCGCATACAGAAATAATACATGCAGAAACTATAATCACAGCCTTTGTATCAGCTGATTTCAGAATAAAATTAACGGCATTTTTAATCAGTGTTATTAGAAATCCCGCAAATGCAATAAGAGCAAAAACTCCGCTTTCAACAGCTATTTCAAGAAATATATTATACGCACTCAACGCATCAAATCCTGTTTTCATATAAAGTCCGTATATCTCTCTGAAATTCTGGTTGCCGATTCCAATTCCTAAAAGCCAGTTATCCTTAAACATTTCCCATGATGAATGATAAACGTTAAATCTAAAAGAATTTGAAGAATCCTGACGCATTGCAAATATAGATAAAACTCTCGCTCTCAAAGCCGAAACGCAAAGCATTGCAGCAGTGGCAAACGCAATAACTCCTCCAACGACTGATAAATATATCTGTTTATAATTCTTCCATAAATATTTTGCAGAAACAGCAAACATGCCCAGCACAATAAGCATCATTCCCATATAAGAACCGCGGCACCCGGTCAAAAATAATGTTAAAGATGAAAACAATGCCATAATCAGCCATATAAAAGAAATTTTATACCTTTTATCAACAAGATAATAAGCTGATAATCCGTATAAAGCAGGAATACCTGCCACAAAATATCCGCCTAAAAGGTTCGGGTTGTAAGGTTTCAAAGTTCCGTAAACTCTAGTCATAACTTCTTCTGGATTAAGATTTGAAACATCCTGCCATGTAGAAATTTCATCAACATGCGCAAAGTTTTGCAAAAATCCTGCAATTGCCTCAAAACTTACACAAATTCCTATAGTTCCGAGAATAAAAGGGATTTTATCTTTGTTATTTTTCAAATACTGAACAACAGAAAAATAAAAGGACATATAAGTAAATGTTTTAAAAAAGCCTTTTAAACTGAGATGAAATAAAGTTGAGCCGGCGAGACTTATTATAACAATCATAAAATATGCAAGAAGCCATAGCTCAAAAGTTTTGCAGTCAAGTTTTTCATCAGGCTTGGAAAATATTTTAACAAATGTCAAAAATACTGTAATTAACGCAATAAAACCTATAACATCAGATGACATTACGGTTGATGAAAGAAAAACAGCAATAATTGATACAAAAATAAGTTTGTCTATATTTTGCAAAAACAAGCTGTTTTTATATAAATATTCACATTTTTTTTGAGTAAATTGTATTAAATTATTAAACATTGTCATTCGTATCTAAAGCACTGTTAAAATTTTCATCATCGGTAACAGGCATAACTTTCAAATCAGAAACTGTTCCGTTAAACTTGTAATCTTTACCTTCCAGAGTAATAGGCAGCCCCATCTTAATTTTGTTACCGCCTACAACTGCACCGTCCTTTGTAATTTTTGCAGTATCCGAAAGCGTTACTATCATATCGTAAACATAAGCCTGTGAAGGATCTTCAACAACCATTACCTTTTTACTGTTCAAAATAGGCAGAACAACTTTTTTTCTGTCAGCCTGAACATTTAAAATATCTAAATCACTGTAAGGAACATTTCTTATACTAATAAATGTTTTTTCGTTTGCTTTTAAAGGGATATCTCCGCCTGTCAACGTAACTCCGCGGATATACACCTGAAAAGAGATTTTTGAAGTCGCCTCAATTTGTTTTTCTGCAGTTTGCCTGAAATTTTTATAAGTAAAAAATCCTACAAGCAATGCTATAATTACTCCGGCAACAATAATAATATCAACCGGTTTAATTTTTTTTAAATAGTTTAATACATTCTCCATAAAGTTTTCTCCATAAATTAATCTAAATGCCTATAATTCTTCTACAGCATTAAGAATTTCATCAATAGAAGTTGTTGCACAACCAAACTGTTTAACAACAAGACTTGCTGCAATATTTCCAATAATAGCAGCATAAACAGGGTCAGCTCCGGCAGCCAGAGCGAGCGTATAAACGGCAGTAACCGTGTCGCCTGCACCTGTTACATCAAATACTTCCGACTTATTAAAAACCGGAATTTTTGTATAATTTCCATGCCCTCTGGCGACAAACATTCCATCTGCACCACAGGTAATTAACACCGATTTTGCATTAGTTTCATCAAGAAGATTGTCGCCAGCACGCTGTAAATCTTGCTCACTTTCAATTACAAATCCGACAGATCTTTGAGTATCAGGAAGATTCGGCGTCATGGAGGTAACATTTTTATATATTTCCAAATCTTTTTGAGCATCCACAACGATAATTTTGTTATGCTGATTTGCAAGTTTGATTGTTTCCTGAATAATTTTAGGGGTTAAAGTACCAATATGATAGTTTGATAAAATCACAGCATCAAACTCAGGAACTGCTCTTTCAATCTGCTTTAAAACTTCTTCTTCTATTTCTGGGGACAACATCTCGTTTGTCTGTCTGTCAATTCTAACAATCTGCTGGGTAATTGATGTTGTAATAGAGCCTGAAATTCTTGTTTTTGTAGTAGTCTTTCTTGAAGGATCTACAACCAGAAGCCCGCAGTTTACATGTGCTTTTTCAAAAGTTTCGCGCAATTGCCCTGCCTGAAAATCATCTCCGCAAACCCCGATTACACTGACTTTGCCTCCGTTTAATGCAGAAACGTTGTGAGCAGCATTTGATGCGGCACCAAGAATAAGTTTTGTATCAGAATGCAATAAAATTAATACAGGAGCTTCTCTTGATATTCTCTCTGCATTGCCGTAAACCATTTCATCTATGGCCAAATCACCTATCACCAAAACTTTCGGCTCGCTCAGTTTTTTTATATAAGAAATAAGCTGTTCTTTATTTACATACATAAAAACTTCCTCTAATATTAATTATATATAACACAAATAAAAATTTAATCAAAATTTAATACATACTACTTGTTATGTAAAAATTTTTTAAGTATAATAGCAAAAAAAATTTTTCATTAGTTTTATAAAAGCTACGAAAGGTAAAGAAGTATGATATCAAGTATAAGAAGCATTAATTTTTCTAACAACTGCAATTACATTTCAAATACCGGAGTATCACGCTCAAAAAGATGTAATGCACCTTCTATTAAGTATAATAATTGCGACAGTGTATCTTTTTCCGGCAAAACTCAAGCTTTAAATAAACTTTCTGAACAGAGCACAGAACTGGTTCAAAATTTTGCAAACCTGTTGAAGTTAAACAAAATCTACAAATTCAGCACTCCTGACGTAGAAAAATTTCAGCTTGCATCTATTGCAACTAAAGAAAAACCAGATATGAGAAATCTGCTTGTACAATATTCCGGATACATAAAAGATGATTCAACAAAACATATTATGTGCATAATAAAAAACAACGGAGAAATTTTGGAAAGCGGAACACCGGTAACCAATTCCGATGAAATTGCATTATATGAACAAATCCTTCCGGAATTAATACATAGAGCATCTAAAGAACTTAAAATAAAAATACATTAGTTTTAAATATGTCTCTCTGAAGGGTGTAAAATCATTTGTGCAATCTTATCAGAACCGTCAAAATTTCTTGCACGCATTAATTTCGCAGCAGTATCTCTATCGTAATCTAAAAATCTATGTTCAATTGAAAAACCGCCGTCCTGAAAGTCTGCAATGACATAGCATGCTTTAGCATCCTCTGTCATTGGACGTCCGACACTGCCGACATTTACAACCGTTTGTTTTTTATTTGTCTGATAGCCTGCAGGCTGATGAGTATGACCGCAGAATATTAAATCCGCATCTGTACCCTCAAGCATTTCTTCTACTTCATTTAAAGGCATATTCGGAAAAATATTTTCATTGTTACGTCGCGGTGATCCGTGAACAAGCAGAATTTTTACCATCTCAATCTCAAATTCTTTTTGCGGAGGTAAATTTTTTAAATATTTTTTTCTTTCGTCTTCTAAATAATAAACGTCATCAACAAGGGCGTTTGCCATTACAGGGAAATTCTTTTTTGCGTTCTCTATTATTTCGGGTGAAAAATCAGAAATCATTTTATCGGTATTACCCTGTATTACAGTCCAGTTATCCTGCTTTTTTACGTAATCAATAACCATTCTCGGCTGCGGTCCCGCCATTGCCAAATCACCCAGACAAAACACTTTTTCACATTTATTTTTGTTAATATCATCTACAACAGTTTCAAGCGCCTGAAAATTTCCATGGATATCAGATAAAACAGCAACTCTCATTTTTCCCTCCTTAAATTTTATGCTATAATAATAATATGATAAAAAGAAGAAAAACAAAACAATTAACAATCGGAAACATAAAAATAGGCGGAGACGCTCCTATCAGCGTCCAGTCGATGTGTAATACAGACACAAGGGACATAAAATCAACTCTTTCTCAGATTAATCAAATGGCAGAAAAAGGATGCGAGCTTGTAAGGCTTGCCGTTTTAAACTCCGATGCCGCAGATGCAATAAAAGAACTTGTCAAAAAGTCGCCGCTGCCACTGATTGCCGATATACATTTTGACTATAAACTTGCAATTCAATGTATAAATAACGGAATTCATGCACTCAGACTTAACCCCGGCAATATAGGGAAAAAAGAAAATGTTGAACAAGTTGTAAAACTTGCAAAACAGCAAAAAATCCCTATAAGAATAGGCGTTAATGCAGGTTCTTTAGAAAAACAGCTTCAGGATTTAGATATCCCGCTGTCTGAAAAAATGGTTCAAAGTGCAATGGGACATATAAAAATTCTTGAAGATCTTGATTTTGATCTGATAAAAGTTTCGCTGAAATCATCTGATGTTATGACTACAATCGAAGCATACCGTTCAATTGCAGATAAAATTGCATATCCTCTGCATTTAGGGGTAACAGAAGCCGGAACATTACGTCAGGGGCTTGTAAAATCTTCAATCGGTCTTGGAACACTGCTTGCCGAAGGCATCGGCGACACAATAAGAGTTTCGCTTACTGAAAAACCGGAAGAGGAAGTAACAGCCGGCTTTGACATTCTAAAAAGCCTGGGCTTGCGTCATAAAGGTGTAAATTTTATCTCCTGCCCGACATGCGGAAGAACAAGAATAGATTTAATCTCACTTGCTAAAAAAGTTGAAGAAAAATTCAAAAATTTAGATAAACCTATTACAATAGCCACCATGGGATGCGCCGTCAACGGTCCGGGAGAAGCAAAACATGCTGATTTTGGTATTGCTGGCGGTGTAGGTGAAGGTATTGTTTTTAAAAAAGGTGAAATTATAGCTAAAGTTCCGGAAGAACAGCTTCTTGAAAAGTTGGAAGAAATTATAACAAAATCATACGAATAATTTATAGCAAAATTTTTGTAAAGAAATTATAATATTTTTGTAACTGCAAGTGAAATATATTATAATTTTATAAATAACAGAGGTAAAAATGAAAAAAAGTTTATTAATTTTAAGTTTAACAGCATTGTTCACAACATTACCAGGTTATGCGGAATTAACAACTGCTGATACTGTTAATCCTGATTATATGAGGAACCACGGATATTCATCTGCATTCATTCAGGCGACACAAAAATCAATAGCTCAAAGTAACGGTGAACCGCTTACAGAACCTGTTGAAAAAGAATATTACAACCAGCCTGTTGTAAAAGCTGTAAGAAGATTTTTTATGTATCTGGATCCTGCCTATGATAATCACTCATTTATGAATGACCATGATGTACATACATCACCGCATTATGAAGATTTATAATTATAACTTTTTAAATTAAAAAATCGGCAGATAAATATAAAAATTTGCCGATTTTTTTTAATTTATTAACACATGAAATTTTTATGAGTTATGATATTTATTGAACAATACCAGACTTGGAAAAATACATTTATTAAATGAGCTAAATTATGATAAAAAGAAATATTATCATAATATCAGGGAGTAAGAGAGGACGATGAGAATAAAAAAAATACTAATAATATTATTTATGATGGTTTTGACCTGTATATCCGCAAAAGCAGAAGATATTTCTCCAATATTAACAGCCAGAAAACCGGATATTCTGTCTACAAACAAGCTCATCGAAAATGATTCTAATGCAATAAATTTGGACAATTCAGACGTAATAACAATTCCCGACACAGAGGACTCTCCTGTATTTCAACCGTATCGGCCGGCTAAAGATGAAGTTGTATTCAGCTACACAAAAAATTTGATTAATGCTATTGACCCCACCGCATACACAAACAGAAAAGGGAGTTATCTGCCTGGGGCAAGAGGTATTAACCAGCTGGTAATTTACACTCCTGCATACGGTCCGCGTACAAATACAAATGAATTTGGCGCCGAAGCTATAGTAGAAGGGAATACTGTAACAGAATTGTCAGGGGCAGATTCTTTGATACCGCCAAACGGCATAGTAATAAGCGGACATGGAAATGCTAAAAAATGGATGAACTCAAGTATTAAAATCGGCACAAAAATTTATATAGATAAATCTTCAAATCTGGTTTATACATACACAACATCTGAAAGTTATATATTTGAATCTGAAAAGAAAATTCATGAAGCAGAACAGATGCTTGAATACTACAAAAGTTTAAGTCCGGATTACAACTGGAAATTTCCTAACAGTTATATAAATGATGCAAAAAATTACCTCAAAAAAGCCAGAAAAAATCCTGATGAAGTAAAAAAATATTCACAACTTGCTATAGAATCGGCAAATGACGCATTAAAAAGCGTTGTTCCATATAAAAAAGGAGAACTCAAAGGGATATGGCTAAGACCTGTAGAAACAACTGAAAAACAAATAGAAACCACTCTTGACAGATTGGAAAATGCAGGGATAGATAATATATTTTTGGAAACATATTTTCATGGCAAAACAATATTCCCGAGCCAAACAATGGAGGCTTACGGATTTACCCCTCAATATGAAAAATTCGCAGGTATAGATCCGCTTGAAATATGGATCAAAGAAGCTCACAAACGCGGAATTAAAATTCATGTATGGTTTGAAACATTCTATGCCGGACCGCAAAATCCTAAAGACAACCCTAAAAGCATACTCGGAATGAATCCATCGTGGGGAAATAAAACGAAAAAAGAAACAGACTCTTTTGAACCTTCGAAATCGACATCTGAGCATAACGGCTATTTTTTAGACCCGGCAAATCCTTATGTACAAGATTTTTTAGTAAAACTGGTTGATGAAATTATAACAAGGTACAAACCTGACGGTATAAATCTTGATTATATAAGATACCCGAATTGCGTTTCTTTGAATGAAGATTCAAACTGGGGTTATACAGATTATGCAAGAGAAGATTTTAGAATGATTTACGGAGTTGATCCGGTCAATATCTTAAAATCAGACCCGCTGTGGCTGGAATGGAATAATTACAGACGCGAACAAATTACAAATATGGTAAAAAAAATCGGAGAACTCGGCAGACGCAAACATACATACATAAGCGCGGTAATTTTTCCTGACAGAAAAGCAGCACTTGAGCATAAACAGCAGGATTGGAAAATTTGGTCAACAAGAGGCTATATAAACGGTTTTACTCCGCTATTTTTAACATGTGATTCCAAAACCGCAAACAAAATGATGACAGATGTAATTAATGCATCATCAGGAAATACTGATTTTTATGCAGGATTATTTGTAACATTTATGGGCGGCACAGATGAAGATTTAATCAGATTAATCCATGAAGCAAGAAAAGTTAATGCAAAAGGGGTTATTCTGTTTGATTATGCACACTTGAATAACAAATATATAAATACGTTATCCAAAAGTGTATTTGCATCACAGTCGCCATTCAAGCCTAATTTCAGAATCGGTCAGCCCGGCCCTCAGCTTCAACCTCAGGATACCAAAGGCTGGTGGATTTTCAAAAAAGATTAGCTGATTTTAGTGTATAATCTAGTTAATGATTAATAACACAATTAACACAGTTGTTCAAAATAAAAATGCTGTAATGTTTATTACGGCATTAATATTCATGGCAGGTATTCTTGCTTATTTCAACGATAACGCAATCTTGTGTGCCGGAATTTTAAGCATACTTGCAATTATTGCAATTTTGAAAAATTTTATTCCTTTAAAATACGTATTTCTCTGGGTAATCATATTTTATCTGGGATTTTTTAATGCATATTCAAAAACACATATAACAGACGGGCTTGTCCCGTTTGCAGGCCATGATGCGGTAATTCAGGGGCAGATCATATCAATTCCAAACAGCAGTACTCCAGAAAAAACAAAATTTTTCTTTAAAGCTGACAAAATTAACGGAAACAATATATCGGGCAAAACTCTTGTAACATTTAGCGGAAATAATTTTTCAAATCTGAAAATAGGAAACAAATACGAACTTTCAGGAAGATTAAGAATTCCTTTTAAATCAAGCAATCCTTCGCAATTTGATTATGGAAAGTATTTGAGAAATTACGATACATTTACTGTATTTTATTCTGACAATGCGAAATTTATAAACAGCAGTCTGACGCCAAAATGGAAATTCGTCCAAAAACTGAATAAACTCAGAGACAAAATTATAAATGTGCACGCTAAATATTTAAAATCACCGAATCTTGAAATCTTAGGCGGAGTTGTATTTGGCGATGACGCTGTTGCACCGCCTGATTATATTAAGACATCTTTTGTCAATTCAGGTTTATTGCATATTCTTGCGGCTTCAGGAATGAACGTTGCTTTTATATATGCCTTCTGGGTATTTTTCATGCGCAGGCTGCGTATGCCGTTCAAATTCATGGTAATTTCTGGTATGGGGATTGTCATAATTTATACATTTATGACAGGACTCGGAGCTTCTGTTATTAGAGCCGCATTAATGCTCTTATTCATACTCGCAGGGAAATTAATTGACAGAGATGCTCATACAGTATCGCTTCTATCTTTTGTTGCGATGGTAATGCTTATATACAATCCTGCATTTATAAATAATGTAGGTTTTCAGCTTTCATTCATCGTAACTTTCGGACTTCTGACCACAGCTAATGTAATTTTTGAAAAATACAAAGATTCTAAAATCCCGCAATGGCTTACAAGCGCACTATTAATCCCTGTGATTGCACAAATATGGGTTGCGCCGATACAGATGTTCTATTTTAACACTTTCAGCACATATTCAATTCTTGCAAATATTTTCAGCATGCCTTTTTTAAGCGTAATAAGCTTCGGCGGGTTTATCAGTTCTATTATTGCCATATTCTCGCCGTTAAGCGACAAACTCTGTATGATTATTGATGTAATCTTGAATTTTGTACTTCACATACTTGTCTATATATCAAATTTATTCGCAAATCTTCCGGCCTCGCTTATTACAACAACTCACCCGAATATTTTCCAGATATTTATTTACTACGGAATAATCCTTTTTCTCACTCTTTCTATTAAAAGAGGGTTTAACAAAAAACTTGTATATACCTGTATAATTTCAGGAATTATACTCATGCTGACACTAATAAATGTTTCTTCAAAAAATCTGGAAATTATAGCATTTGATGTTCAAAATGCCGACTGCTTCCTAATCAAGACTCCCGAAAATAAATATTTTATAATTGATACCGGCAGAGCAGGCTACAAGGGCAGTAACGCGCAGGCAAATTCAATTATCATAAAATATCTTAAAGACAGAGGGATTAAAAATATAGAAGGAATGTTAATAACTCACTTTGATAACGACCACTCAGGAGGCGCCGTTGATATTATGCAGACAATGAATGTAAAACAGGTCTATATAAATTCTTTTGATGACAAATCAGTTACATCAGAAAAAATTTACAAAACACTGACAGAATTGAAAATACCTGCAAAGATTCCTGCCTCCGATAAATCTATATATACTGAAAATAATATGAATATTCAAACATATCTTATAAACACGCAAGAAGATAATGAAAAATCCATAATAACCCTTTTAAGTTATAAAGATTTTGACATGCTATTCACAGGCGATGCAGGAATAGAAACTCTTGAAAAATTGAAGAAGAATATTCCGCATAATGTTGAAGTTCTGAAAGTCGGTCATCACGGCGGTCCGCATGTCGTAAATTCAGATATACTGAATCACTTAAATACGCAAGTTTCCATAATTTCCACAGGTCCAAACTCTTTCGGTCATCCAAACCGCGGAACCCTTGATATCCTGAGAAATACAGATATTTATAGAACAGACCGAAACAATTCGATAAAAATAGAATCTGACGGAACTGACTATACTGTTTACACTTACAACAAAGACAAAAAGAAATATATAAAATCAAAAGAATTTATAACTAATTAAACACAAGAAACCTTATCTGCAAGCGCTGTTTCTATTTCGTCAATAATCAAAGATGCAGCGCCTATTCTGTCATCAGCAGAAGTAATCGGGCGTCCTACAACCATAAAATCGACTCCGGATAATATCGCATCCCGCGGAGTATCAACTCTCACCTGATCATTGACGGAAGCCCAGGTCGGACGGGTTGCGGGACATAAAATTATAAAATCATCACCTATTTCTTTTCTAATTCTTCTTGCCTCTTCGGCACTTGCCACAACTCCGTCCAGTCCCGAGTCTTTTGCAACTTTAGCAAGCTGCAATACAAAATCTTCAATATTTCTGTCTACACACAATTCTGTTGTTAAAGTTTTCTGTCCGAAACTTGAAAGTAACGTAACACCTAGAATTGTCGGAGGTTCGACTCCCATAGACTTTGCAGCCGCACGGGAAGCTTTCACAACAGAAGAAGTCATCTTAGAACCGCCCTGAATATGTACATTGAAAAAATTAATATTATTTTTAACCAGACTGATACAAGCTTTCTGAACAGTATGCGGAATATCATGAAATTTACAGTCATAATAACATTTTGCGCCATGCTCTTCAAGAAGTCTGAACGCTTCAAATCCGTAATTAACAATCAAAGGCAGACCTATTTTAAAATAACCGACATAATCTTTGAGCTCTCTTACAAGATCTTCCGCCTCTTTTAAATTGTCAACATCCAATGCTAAAATAATTCTGTCTTTAGCTGTTTCAGGTTTATCAATCATATTAAACATGAATATATCACTACAAAAAAATAAAATCAACCCGTAAGAGAATTAGGATGATTGTTTGATTGTTTATTACCTCCATTACAAATCTTCAATAATTGTATCGGGAAGTTCAGGCAAATCTTTGGAATATTTGCATCCGAGTTTTTCGAGTTTTTCAATCTGGGTAATTATATTACCGCGCCCGCTCAATTTCTTTAAAGAACTTGAGAGATTATCCTGTATTTTAAGAAGTTCTTTCAAAAGATCAGCAAATTTATCATGAACGCTTGTACACAAATCAGCCATTTCCATAATATTTTTATTCTGCCTGTCAACAACATGGAAAGCATTAATAATTTTCAGTGCAGCAAGAAGAGTTGACGGCGATACAGGCATAACTTTATTTTTCCAGGCAAAATCCCACAATGCACAGTCATCGCAAAACATCATAGAATAGCAGCTCTCTATCGGGATAAACATTAAAACATAATCAGGAGAAGCTTCCTCAATTGAATAATCTCTTTTTGCAAGTCCTGAAATATGTGCCTTTGTAGAATCAACAAACTGCTTTAAATGAATTTGTTTTTCAGCGTCATCCTGTGTATTTACAAATCCTTCCCACGCTGAAAAAGACGTTTTGCTGTCAATATAAACACATCTGCCGCCAGGGAGAAAAACAGTTGCATCAGGTCTTCCTTCTGCCGTACCCATCTGAATTTTATATTCTTCATCTTTTCTCAGTCCTGATGATTCCAAAACTCTTTCAAGAACAATTTCACCCCAGCGCCCTGAAGCTCTGTTGTCAGATTTCATAACATTAACAAGAGAATTGGCATCATGAGATATTTTATTTCCAGTCTCCAGAAAACTTTTTATATTCATATCAAATTTTGTAAAATTCTCTGTTTCTGCCTTGAAATTTTGCTCGGCGCGCTTTTCAAAATCTTCAATTTTTTCTTTAAAACGTTTAAAAAATTCATCAAGTTTTTCACGGTTTTGGCTTGATAATTCCGAAGAACTTTCCTTAAAGATTTTATTTGCCGTATTTTCAAAATAAAGCTTCATCTGTTCAAGCATCAAATCTTGAGACGCTCTATTACTTTTATCAATAACTTTAAACGGAACAAATACGCACAAAGCACCGATAAAAAAACCAGCCAAAAATATTAAAATTTCCATACCCTTCACCTCTCATTACTCTAATTATACCACAACAAGATTAGACTAAAAATATTAGCCGATTAAAAAATCAACCATGCGGCCACAATTCTGAAAGCATGATGTAGAGCATGGGTGAGGGGATTTATCAATCTAAAGATGTAAGACAAATTCTCAAACTAACATATAGCCAATATCAATCGGGGCATGGATGAAAACAACCCTCTAAAAGTTGTAGTATTTATAGTGTAGAAGGAAACTTACAAAAACAGGGAGATAAATATGAGAGAATTTAAAAGAAATTCAAGAATTCTGCTTATTGATGATAATGCAGATCACTTAAGAGGGGTAAAAGAATTAATTACACTTGAAAGCAGCTACACTGTTGTAGGTGCAACAACAAGCGCAAATATAGGGATCAACCTCGCAAAAAAATATCGCCCTGATATAATTTTAATGGATATTAATATGCCTGAAAAAGACGGGCTTCAAGCTATTCAAGAAATTGAAAAACTGGATATGGACATCAGAGTAATCTGTCTTAGCGGCTATGACGATGCGGATTTAATTTTCCGTGCGATGAAAATAGGTGCTAAAGGCTACGTTCTTAAAACAATGGCTTCAGCCCAGCTTATTTATGCAATAGATGAAGTTGCTGCAGGTAAAATCTATCTTCCGACAGCTCTCACGTCAAGATTTTTTGAATACTTTCAACGTTCATTTAAAGAAGAAGCAAACGCTTCGGCTGAAGAAAACCTCCTTACATATTTAACGGCAAGAGAAGAAGAAGTTCTAGATCTTCTCACACAGGGCAATAACTACAAAGGTATTGCAGGGAAATTATTTATATCCGAAACTACAGTAAAGACACATGTAAACAATATCTTTCAAAAATTACAGGTAAATGACAGAACACAGGCTGTTTTATACGCCCTGAATAACGGATTTGCTAAAAGACGGGCTAAACTTGCTGTTTAAATTATATGATACTAATAAGTGTTTAAAGGTTCAGCCCCTGAAAAGCTGAACCTTTAATGTTAATGAGGATAAAATGAATAATACTGATTTAGTTTACGAACAATCAAGATGCGTTGCACACGAAATAAGAAATCATCTCTCTATCTGCGAAATTTATACACAAATTATTAAAAGAAATCTCGAACAGGAAGGTATAGAAAATCAATCAATAGATAATGCACTAAACTGTATAAGCAAATCCTTAAAAATTATGTGCAATTCTCTTATTGATTTAAAATCACTAAATAATATTGAACAAAAAGAATGCGATATCAAAACAATACTTGAAGAAGGCATCAAACTTTCATCAGTCTATATTCATGAAAAAGATATAAAAATAACCGGAGATATTAAAACAAGCGCAAAAGTTTTTATAGATGAGAATAAATTTTTAGCCTGCATTGTAAATATAATAAAAAATGCAATAGAAGCTATAAACAGAAAAGGGGAAATTAATATTTCGCTTGAAATCAGCTCCGATAATGTTCATATTAGAATTTCAAATAACGGAGAACCGATATCAAAAGAAAGACAACAGACAATTTTTGAAGAAGGTTACACAACAAAGCCCGCAGGAAGCGGACTGGGATTGCATATATGTTCAAATAATTTGAAAGCACAAAATGCAATTCTTAAATTAAACAAATCGACAGATGAAATAACAGAATTTGAAATTATAATCCCTGTTTACAAAATTTAACAAGCTGCGCAAAAAATATCTGCCCCTGTACTTATAATATATAGGAGAAAATAAAAACAGGGAAAAATATGGACTTTTTCAATTCACTCTCCCAAATAGCAAAAAACAAAGATAATTTCACAAAATGGGAAGATCAACAAAGACACGAACAGGCACAGCGCGAAGAATTATATAAAAGGCGACAGTATTCAGATGAAGAACTTGCACACGCTAAAGCACTCGGCCAAAATGTAATGGACGTTGTCGATATAATGGATAATCATTCCGAAAGTGTTGCAGAAAACGTTGAAACAGCACTCGAGCCTATTGTTGCAGGTATACCTCTTTTGACAGCATTCGGCAGCGCTGTGGCTTATGCAAAACTTATTGCTAATCCTATGTATAAAAAAATATGGGCTGTTGAAGACAAACTGGCAAACAACGAGGAAGCTCAAAAACTTTGCGATAAAATAACAAAATTCAATGAACAAAACGGGAAGAAAAATCCATATTTCGGTCCCTGGCAGCTCACCCACGAAAATAGCATAAAAAAAATAAAAGACCAGAATCTAAAAGCCGAAGCAATGAAAATTTTCAAACAGTTCAGAAAGGAAACGGCTCAATTCAGACATAAAGATATTATGGGAAGATGGGGTGCAGTTGCTGCATTCTTCATATCATTTGTTGCTGCAAACATATACGCCGCAAAGCTGCAGGTTGACAGCTCCAAAATTGCACGTTTTCAGGCAAGAGAAGCCCTAAAAAATCCTAAAGCTTTTGTAGATTACACACCCGAACAAATCGAAAAAGCTAAACAGGAAATTGCCGAGCATCCCGAATTAAAGAAAAAATCAAGAAAAGAAAAACTTAACACAAGTATGTTACCGAGTATCATAAACCTTTTTAAAGACAGAAAGGCTTACAAAAAAGCAATCAAAAATGATACTGACGAATCAAAGATTGTAACACGCGAATTAACTCCTGAAGAACTTATACAGGCTAAAAAAGATAAAGAAGTTCTCCAAAGAACCGTTCGCTTAATCAACAACGAAGCTGAAAAATATTCACAGAATATGGAAGTTGCCTCACAGGTGCTTATAAACGGCACTCCGTTTCTCGGCGCGGGAGTCGGCCTTCTTGTAAGTACAATTATGAATAAAACAGGTGTACTTAAAAAAATTATAGGCAACACCGTAAATAAAACAGGCTCGGAAAAAACAAAAGAACTGTATAAGGAATTCAGCGAACTGAAAGAAAATGCTCCGGGCTACCATCTTAAATGGAGAAAATTCTACAATTCATTTATGGAAGATGTGAAAAACATATCGGCACAACAGGCAGAAAATACAATACGCAAAAGCAGAAAAGCGCCTAAAGATATAATTAAAACAGTAAAAGGAATGTTAATCGGAGCTACTGCCCATAAATGGGGTAGAAAAGGTATCATCGGCGGTATAGGTACTCTTGTTACAGGATTTGCAGGTCTTTTAATCGGTTTGAAACTTCAAAAATCAGCTTCAAGAGCAGGCAGATATACTGCGAAACGCGAGCTTGAAAAAGATCCCAGAAACTTTATCGGTTACACAGAAGAAGATTATGAAGAAGTTAAAGATATTAAAAATACACAAAAACCGGGTTCAAAAATAAAAGAATACGCAATGTTTATCCCAACGGTAATTAAACAGTATTATGCATATCAGAAATATAAAAATAACGAATTAAAAGAAAACAAACTTCTGCAGGAACAGCTCCAAAAACAGGATGTAACCGAAGAACAATTGCGCGATGCAAAAAATCTTCAGAGAAAATTGTTTAATACATTTGAAAAAGTTGATGACAATTCGCAAACCTACTCGGAATCTATGGAAGCCGCAGTTGATATTGCACAGCCTATAGTTGCTTATGGCGGAATGTTAGCCTTAGTTTCTCCATTTATTTACATAGGTACTCAAATTAAAAAAGGAAAAATATCAGGTGCTAAAGTTCTTGATAAAGCTGCAGGATTTTTCAGCAAATCAAGCGAAAAATTAAAAAGCAAATGGTTTAAAAAATATTTAACAAACGTTGAAAAGAATATTCCTCATAAAATTCAAAGCATAGATGTTAAACATAAACCTGCAGCGGTACTTATGAAAGGAATTGATTTGCAAAACGATTCCGTATATGAAATCGTTTCCAAAACATTCAAAAATCTCAAAAACTCAACAACAGAACTTCGTAAGTTACCGGAAAGCGAACAAAATCTACAGTTTTACAATTTCAGAGAAACATTAAAATCATATTTAATGCTGAAAGACAAAAATATGGCAGAAAAAATAGATGAAGTTCTGGAAGAAATTTCCTGGGCTAATGCAGGTACACGCGCAGATATGCTTGATATATTATTAAATCCGAAAAATATTAAAAATATGTCTAAAGAAAATTACGACAAAGCATATTCCAAACTACGCCGCATTATAGAAAATTCTATAGACAGAGAAAAAATTGAAACTTTATATTCCACAATTCACGAAATTTTAAAAGATATACCTTTTGCTGATCTGGAAAAAGAAATCTCAAAATTATATGATGAAATTCCGCAATTAAAAGAATTAGTATCAAAAAATAAAATTGACAGCGCCTTTAAAACATTAAAAGAAGCTATTAAAGAACCTAGTAAATTAATGTTTGAATATAAAATGAATAATATGATAGATAATCTGTTCTCACAGAAAAATGTAACAGAAGCCGCTGCAGCTATTGAAAAGCTGTCAAATACAATAAAGGATATACCCGGAATGATAAATAAAAATCCTGCATTGAGCGGACTTTTAGGGGCAATAAAAGCAAAAACCGTTCCGGTAAATAATGATATTCTTGTTGAATTAAAGAAATTAAATATAGAGATTAAACCCGTAAATGGGGAAATCACTCTTGAAGAAGCTATAAATTTATACTCCAAGGGAAAAGACAAAATTAAAGCATTAAAAATAAAAGATTACTATAACAATATGCCTGAACAATTCCGCAACCCGAAAAATTCTCTGAAATCCTTCAAAGAACATATTGAAAAATTAACAGATGAACAATTTGCACAGCAAATGGAAAACATCGGCTTCAGCAGCATGAATAAAGAAACAATGCTGAAAATTCTTCCGAAAGTCGAGAAAATTCTTGATAACATTCCGAAAGAAGAAATGCAAAAAATCTTGACAACATTAATTAAAGAATTTAACGAGCATCCTGATGAATTTATTAAACTTGTTAAAACAGGCAAAATCGGTAATATATTGATGACTCCGGGATTGAAAAAAGCATTGGCCGCAATCGGTGTATCATGGACTGTATTTACACTCGCAATAACTTATGCTATAGAATCATGGCTTGCAGATATGCAGTTGAAAGCCGGACGTTTAGGAGTTATGAAAGCAATCGAATCTCTTGAAGATCCCCGATACTATGCAAATGTAGAGCCGACAGAACAAAAAGACAAACCTCAAACATCACCTGCTTTTGAAGCAGAGTCTAATCTGCTTGCAAGAATTAATAAGTATCCCTTGAAATAGTTATTTAGAAGTCAGGAAGTCAAGCTATTATCTGTGCTGCGCACTAAAATAACTTCTGTAACCAGCTTGCCTTCCTCCCTCTGTTCTTCCTGCTTGCACCCCACCCTAACCCTCCCTAATCAGGGAGGGAATTAAAAACTTTTCCCTCTCCTCGGGAGAGGGAGTAAGGGAGAGGGTTTATTTAGAAGGTAGGAAGGTAGGCTATTTACGGTAAAAAGCTTATCTTCCTATCCTCTTAACCTCTTAGCTTCTGATGACCCTCTCCCTAGCCCTCCCCCAAGGGAGGGAGAATGTATTGAGTGGAGCGGCACGCTACCTTGAAATGACATAAAAAATACATGCAAAACCCAGGTGTTGGATGGAACGGCACGTTCCCTATTCGTTGAATTCCTGTATAGAAATGGATTCAATACCGTCAAGCTTTTGATAAGTTTTATATAAATCTTGAATCGGATGACGGCCGACAAAGTCTAATAATACAATAATTTTTGTTAAATTATCATCCTGTTTATTCAGTTTACGCGAGATTTCACGCAAATATTTGCTGTTTTCAATTATATAGTCATAAATTTCACCGGATTTTTCATTAGAGCATGAAATACTCATTTTTAAGCGTCTTGTATTTTTGGCGCTGGAAACAAGAATGTTTTTCTCAAACATTCTGACAGATACAAGAACAACAATTGAAAATATTGTAGATAATATTGCAAGAGTATACATTCCTGCCCCGCATGCCATACCGACAGCTGCAGACACCCATAAAGTTGCGGCAGTTGTAAGCCCGAAAACAGTTGCACCATGTCTAAAAACAGTACCTGCGCCTATAAAACCGATACCTGTAACGACTTGAGCTGCAACACGTGCTGTATCTCGGGTTCCGAGTTCATCGCCGGTAACGGAAACTTCAGGAAATCCGTATATTGAAATTATTGTAAATATACAGGCGCCGAGGCATACCAGAATATTGGTTCTCAAACCTGCATATTTATTTGTAATTTCTCTTTCCAGACCTATAGCAAAACCTAACAGCAGAGCTGATAAAACCCTTATCACAATCGTTAAATCAAAAGCTATTCCCGTATTTAATAAATCCATTTACTCTCCTTATACAATGAAATTCAAGTCTTGACCGATACCATAATCTCCCTCCTTGATTAGGGAGGGCATAGGTGGGTTACAAACATTTATAAGATATATATTCCAATTTTTTCTCCTTGTAAAATTTAAAGTTTTATATTATTGATGTCGGTCTGAAAGCCTTATCTGTTGACCTTATCTGTTGACCTTATCTGGTTTTGCTTTTCGGATCAAGAATATCTCTTATTGTATCACCTATAAGATTAAATGCCAATACCGCAATAAAAATTAAAAATCCGGGAGTTAAAAGCCATGGACGATAGATTATATTTGTATATTCCTGAGCTTCTTTAAGCATGTTTCCCCAGCTTGCATCAGGCTGTTGAATTCCTAATCCCAGAAAGCTTAAGCCAGACTCCGACAAAATATATGAAGGAACTGATAAAGTCATTGCAACAATAACAAAACTTGTTGTCTGGGGCAGAATATGTTTTACAATAATTCTTAAGCGCGATGCTCCTATTGATTTTGCTGCCTGAACATATTCCTGATTTTTTATTGATAAAACCATACCTCTCACAACACGTGCAAAACCTGCCCAGCCTATAAGCGCTAAAATAATTACAATAAGCATAAACCGCTGAACGCTTGTCATACCTGACGGCAGAATTGATGCAAGTATAATTAACAGATAAAAACTCGGGATAGACATAACAGCTTCAGCAAACCTCATCATGACCATATCAACTTTACCTCCGAAATATCCTGCAATCCCGCCGTATAAAAGCCCGATAGGGAAAAGAACAAACAATGCAAGAAAACCGATTGTCATTGAAATTCTTCCGCCGAAAAGTATCCGCGAAAATACATCACGCCCGTTAATATCAGTACCGAGCAAAAACAACCTTCCGCACTCATCAGTTGTAACAAGATGGCGCTTCATAGGGATTAATCCCAAAAATTTATAGGGCTGGCCTTTTGCAAAAAATTTCACGTAATGCTTCTGGCTTCTATCCAGCGTATAAATAATTTTCAAATCATTTGGATCAAACTCACGTTTATAATTGTATGTATATGGTCTTGAGAGTTTCCCGTTTTCATCAATCGTAAAAATTTTTGAAGGCGGAACATAAGCCATTGACCTGTCCGAAAAATCTTTTGTATAAGGAGCTAAAAAATCCGCAAAAAACAGGGCAAAATAAATTATACCGAGAATAATAACGGCAATTCTTGCAAATTTATCTTTCCATAGCTGCTTGAATAAATCTCTAATCATGCCTGACTCCCTTCTCTTATACGCGGATCTGTAATTATTAAGAGAATATCGCCAATTAAATTGCCTAAAATCAGCATTACTGCACCCATCATCAAAGATGCCATAACAAGATTAATATCGGATTTCAAAACAGCCTCTAAAATCAGCCGTCCAAGACCCGGATATTGAAAAACATATTCTGTCAAAGCAGCTCCGCTTAAAAGTCCTGCGAATTCAAATCCGAGAAGTGTTATAAGAGGGTTAACGGCATTCCTGAGAGCATGCTTAAATATAACCTTGAATTCGCTAAGTCCTTTTGCTCTGGCAAATTTCACATAGTCGCTATCCAGAACATCTAACAAATTGCCTCTCATCTGTCTTTGGAGCCCTGCAAGAGAAAGTGTGAAAAGAACAGTTACGGGCAGTACAAGGTGATGCGTAATATCCCAGACTTTTTGAGGGAATGTCATATCCAAAAAATTGGAACTTGTAAGCCCGCCCACTGGAAACCACCCTGTTTTAACAGCAAAAATCAAGAGTAATACGGCAAAGAAAAAAGACGGTATTGCCATTCCGATACTTGTAAGAACAGTTAAAATCCTGTCAAAAGGAGTTTTCCAAAATACAGCAGAAAGAATACCGAGCGGCACACCGACAGCCCACGAAAGAAATATTACAACAACAGTTAAAAGCAGAGTATTTGGGATACGTTCTTTCAATTTTGTACTTACCTGTTCTCCATTTGAAGTTACACCCAGATCTCCCTTTACAAACGATTTTGCCCATTTACCGTACTGGACAATTATGGGTTTGTCAAGCCCCAGACGCTCTGTTTCTTTTTGCAAAGTTTCTTTTGAAACAGAAGGATTTAACCTTAATTCGGCAAGCGGATCTACAGGCGACAGGCGTATTATAAAAAAGCTTATCAGTGAAACTATTATAAGCAATGGTATTGTTTGAAGTATTCTTTTTAGTATATAGATTAGTATTTGCATTGTTGTCCTTGTTTAAAAGTTAAAAGGTAAATATTTAATAAGTTCATTATGTTCGCTTCGCTCAAAATATATTTTTACGAAGTGCCGGTATGAACTTATTCACGGATTCACTTATTAACTTATTTACTTTCATAAATTTCCTCAATATTATGCGTAACCCCGCCTAAATTTGTCGGGTATATGTTTTTGAATTTGTCTCTTAATGCAACTATTATTATAGGCGAATAAATATATATCAAAGGCTTTTCATCATATACTATAGCCTGATATTCATCGTAATATCTTTTTCTGTCCTCAAATTTTGTAGCAAGCGCCCCTTGAGTGTAAAGATAATCAATACGTTCTTCAAAATGATAACGTTTGCTGTTTAAGTCTTTTTCCAGCCTCTGATTAAATATATGCAGTGTTCCGTCAGAAAGCCAGACATTTTTCCCGCCGTTCGGTTCAAGAGGCGAACCTGTAAATCCCATTATAACCATATCCCAATCAAGAGTAGCCATAAGTTTATTTACAAGAGAATTAAATTCAATGGGTTTGAAATTGACTTTCATCCCTAAATCTTCAAGATCCTGCTTAACCATAACCCCGATAGCTTCACGTTCAGTATTTCCTGCGTTTGTATAAAGGTCAAATTCAACATGATTTCCGAATTTGTCAATCAAATGTCCTGCCTTATCCCATTTAAAACCAGATTTTTTCAATAATTCTTTTGATTTTTCAAGATTTCTGCCATAACCTTTAAGCTCTTTATTCAAAAAGATTGAATTTAATGTTTCAGGAGTAAATAAAGGTTCTGCAAGACCATTTGCGATATTAAATATCATATTTTCCCTGTCAATAGCATAATCTACTGCCTGACGGAAATTTTTATCCTGAAACCAGACCTGCTTTTTAGGATCAACATAATATTTTCCGCTTTCATCTTTACGGTTGTTCATATTCATAGAAATATACATAGTTCCTGTATTAGGCCCTATATTGTAGACCGTAAAGTCTCCGTGTTTTTCCATTTCTTTAAAACGGGCGACATTTGCCCCCTGAAGACTTATCTCATCAAGTTCCCCGCCTTCAAATTTTAATACCTGATTGTTTATATCACCAACAATCAGATAAACGAGTTTATCAAGATAAGGAAGCTTCTGATCGTCTTTATTTATAACATAATAATCCGGATTTTTTTCAAACACAACTCTTTGGGCAGGAACATATTCTTTAAGCCTAAAAGCTCCCGATGTTACAAGATTTTTCGGGTTTATATTTGTTGATAAAAAACCGTCAAAATACGCCTTACCCTTTTTTACGGCAGGTTCAAAGAAATGTTTCGGTGCAATAGGAGTTGCAAGCATTCTTAAAAACGGTGCAAAAGGGTCCGGAGTAACAAATTTAACTGTATAATCATCAAGTTTTTCTACTGTAGGAAGCTTCCCGTCTATAACTATTGAATCTCTTGTCGAGGTATTTCCAAACCCGTCAAAAATAATATTCTGCCACGTAAAAACGACATCATCAGCCGTAATAAGCTTCCCGTCAGACCATTTTATACCGTGTCTTAATTTTACAATGTATTCTTTCCCGTTTACCGTAAAAGATTTTGCAAGTTTCGGTATTGTATCTCCTGTTACAGGATCGGTTGTAACAAGCCCGTCATACATAATATCAGACATTTGAGAAGAAATATTGTCTTTGGAATTAAACGGGTTAAAAGTTTTCGGCCCCTCCCCGATTGTTGAAGAAACAAAAGTCCCTCCGAATTTTCCGACAGGTGCCTGTGATTGCAGATAATCAACACCGTTTATTGTTACATTTTTCTCAAGCGGGTATTCAACATCATTGGTTTGTGCTTTTTCTCTTAATACTGGCTTATTAAAATCTGACGGCATATCGGCTCTCAAACAAGCTCTGCCTGACACCAGAATAATAAACAAAACCAGGATAACATAAATAACCCTTCTCATATTTTCAGGATAACATAAATATAAATTTTGTTTATAGCCTGATTAGAGAAATAAAAAAATATGGACAATAGGGTTAATAAGTGAATAAGTTCGTTTCAGGGAAT
>ULJB01007718.1_pt1 | contig 36861 bp, 26 predicted proteins | sample 1950771 | NCBI WGS metagenome assembly ULJB01 (sample SAMEA4835461, study PRJEB28245) | human gut metagenome | biome: gut microbiome; material: fecal sample | place: Denmark | collected 2008
CCCGGCTTGAAGCCCATGTGCTTCAGCGCAATGTTGGCGATAACCTCGTTGGCGTTCATATTGGTGCTGGTGCCTGCTCCGCCCTGAATCATGTCCACGGGGAACTGGTCGTGATATTTGCCGGCCAATATGTCCTGACAAGCAGCCTTGATACCCTCATACTGGGCATCGGTAAGCAGCCCGAGCTGATGGTTTGCCTCAGCAGCAGCCCACTTTGTGTATGCCAGACCGTTGATGAACAGAGGATACTGGCTGAGTTTGAACTTACTGATTGAGAAATTCTCAACGCCGCGCAATGTCTGTATGCCATACAATGCGTCTGCCGGAATCTCACGTGCGCCGAGGAGGTCGTGCTCCATACGGATATTCTTTTCTGAATTCATAGTTTTAAGGTTTATATTTCAATTATGTGTTTTTACTATATTATTAAGGTGTTTCGGCATTATGTTCTGCCTCCTTCCTTTCAGTGTCAAAGATAGTGCTAACTTTTCATTGTGCCAAACATTATCAGGTTTTTAACACATCAAACGCACGTATTAGCGTAAAACAGACTAAAAAGCAGTACATATATCTTACAAATAGTCAACAAACGGCAAGCTTGGCACCGTCATCTACTCACCGGCAGTCATCTGTCCTATCCCCGTTCTTTCCGGTATGTCCTCACAACTGGCATAAAAAAATAATGGGAGCATCCTCACGGACACTCCCATTCTCTCCTGCAACTTGACCTGTCGGTCAAAATATAAAAAACTTACCTAACTCTTATTTTCGTCACCTGCGAGCCGCTCTCTGTCTCTGTGCGCACGACAACCATGCCGCTGTCGACACCATTGAGAGTGCAGGTGAAGTTGCCGCTGGGCGATACTTTCTTCAGAAGTGCACCGCCTGCCGACCATACGCTCACTGAACGCAGAGCCGTATCTGACGTAACGACAACCTGGCGCGGAACGATAGAGCTTACGCTGACGTTGCCCTCTGCGCCCGTTTCGGTTATGCCCGTTGTGCCCGAGCCGTGACCTATCAGGAAGTAGCGGCCGTATGACGGACCGTTCACCGTGAGCTGATAGCCTTCGTAGAGCGGTGTCTCGCTCTGCAGCTCGGCGTCATAGATAGCGGCATCCTTAACAGCTGCAACGCCGCTGAATGTAAGGGTTACCACTGAGCCGTCGGCTGCCGTAACGCCTAACGGTATGCGCTGTGCATCCTTCAGCTGGTTGACGCTCACTGCCGTGTTGCCGGCCGCGGTGTAAACCTTAGGAGCGTTGTCGGCATTGCCTGTCAGTCCGCTAATCATCTGTGCATCCTCCATGCCGAAGCCGTTGCTTGCCGAAACGGCATAGCGCACAGCCGCGCTGCTTGAGCCTTCAGCGTCTTCTGCCTTTATTTTGAGAGAAACGGTCTGTGAGCCTTCACCTGTTGAAGTTGTTTCAAACTTCTGCATGGCAGAAGTGAATTTAACTATAAAATTGCCCTTTTCATCAGGTGTTGCTGTTTCAGCTATTTGAACATAGAACACCGCATATGGTGCAATAAGAGATGTGCCCTCTGACCATTTTTCACTACTTTCATCATAAGTTACAGCCGCTGTTGTCAAATCAGAGTTAATCCAATATTTCTGTGCCAGCACGTCGCTGTTGGCAGCAACAAAAGCCTGGACATCGAGCGGAGCCATAAACGGGTTACCTACCATCAGATACTTGCCGTCGACAGACGGAGTAAGAGTTGCCGAAACATCAGCTTTTGGATTGTATTTTAAAGGATCGCTTCTATCCAACAAGCCTGTTACAAGCAACTTGCCTGCTGTAGTACGGTCAACTGTTTTATCATCAGCAGTACTTACTATATATTTTGTATCAGCCTTCGGGAAGCGGAACAGCAATTTTTCTGTAGAATATGGCTGTTGTCCCTGATTCAAGATTCCTTTAACTGAGAATCCGCCACCTGCAACATAAGGCACGCTTGCGTCGTTGTATGCAGAACTCCATTCTGTATCAAACGAAACAAGAGTTTTGTCACTGCCATTTTCAACGATATTTGCTCCTGTACTCCAGCTGCGCTGGTAAACGGCAGGTTTCAGACGGTTATAATCGTTATCATTGAACGTTATATCCTTAAAGTACTCCGTCTCTTGTCTTCCTGTTGCAGTAGGAGCATACCAGTCGCCGGCTACAACGCCCTGCAGCGGTGTGCTTACGGCAGTCCATTGTCCCGGAGTAATCTCCACGTCTGTCCATGCCTTGTTATAGAGCAGCTGCTCGGCATGCAGCATCTGTGCGCCCGGCTCAAAGTGAATGTCATTACAAATATTCACACGATAACGCTGAGTGGTGAGTGCGCCGCCTTTTTCATAAGCCATCAGGTCATACTGGATATTCTCTGTAGGCAGTTCCATATAACTTGGACGGCTCGTATTTACCCATCCATTACCGCCATCACCATATCCTGCCATATAAAGCTCAGCCCTGCTCCCTGCTGGCATGATAACATTAGAGAACAGCATCGGCACAAAGCCTTTGTCTGTTGTATTTTCAGCATTATCAGTATATGTGCCGTCTGTATTCTTCAAGTCCTTAGCATCGGCACGCTTCCAGTTGGCATCATTGTTCCAGTTGCTTGTAGCACCGGTTCCATTCCATACAAGATTTTCTGGCACAACCTTCATACCAACCGTAAATCTTCCAAAACAAGCATTTGTGGTATTATTACCATGCTCTTCAAAATGTACAGCAAAGGTATAAGTATATCCTTCTTTAGGTTGGAAACGGAAACCATTTGCCTGCGTAGTCTGCGTATCAAAATATATTTCCATGTAGTCCTCAAAAGAAGACTGATCATCATATTCTTCTGCATACAATGACTTTAATGTACCTATCGGCAACGAATATTCACTAAAATCTGCTGGAAAATAAGTATCATTCTTATATCCAGGATCATCTGTGTCGACAAGATATATTTTGCTATAAGCATCTGGAGATATAGAAGTAATCATGCCAATATAACTTGCACCCGCTGACACTAATTGAGCACCACGCAAATTAACTTTTATCGGCTGACTGACAGAAGTAGACTCAATTTGACTCAAGCCTATACGTAGTCCCGGATTAAAATCATCTGCAGGATACTTTACAGAATTAAAACCTGCATGCAACTGCGGTGCGTCACCTGAAGCATTAAGTTCCAATGGTATATACGACCAACAAACTTTTGACCACATATCATCACTGATACTTCCATCAGGCGATTTAAGTGTAGGTATAGGCTGAATAACCAACTGTAATCCAGACTTCAAAAGAGTTATATCAAGGTTTTCCTTATGCAGGATAAGCCTTGCATGTATACCTTCTTCAACGGTCTTAGTTGTAATATAATAATTGATTATATTTATCATATTCTGCGACAGATTAACCGTTTGTCCGTCAATTGTCTCATGGTCACCTGCCGTCACATCCGTAAGATCTTCTTTGTCTGGATAAATGTCGCGGAATGTAGTAAGTGCGCTTAATAATGTCACATTACCATAATCTGGATTTTCAGCCAAGAATTCATCTTCCGTACCAAAGAACCAGTCGAAATAAACACCTTTATCTATTATAATATAAGATTCTGTTCCATCGTCTTCTGATACAGGCACACGCATCTGGGCTGAGAAATTGAATATCTGTCCGGCACAGAAATCTGTTGTCGGGTCAACAACCTCACCATTAACGCGAAGCAATGTCTGCGCTGTAACATGGAAAGGTGTATTTATACCACACGGATCATTTATATCTTCAGCAAAATCCGCAGCTGTAGCCTGGTTACCGTCATTTACCTGAATTAGCATCAGGTAAGAACGGTTCGGAGTCAATGCCGAGTAGAAATCTACAGCCAATGATTTTGTACCGGCTTCATCAGTTGTACGGTAAAAATAATACTTACCCGTTCCATCACCATTATCTCTTGCCAAACGTGGATGTGGCAATAAATCATAATCTGTATTCGAGTCAAAATCTAATTTGAAATAAAGTGTATTATATTTTTGGTTATAATACTCTCCGCCCAAATCCGGATTATTATTACCTACCTCAACAACAGAATATTCTATTGCGCCTTCATAATCTCCACTATGTTGTGTTAAATAATCCTCATACTTTGCCTTGTCGATAAAACAAAAATCTATAGCATCAGTTTGATCAGTTCCTTCTTTTTCACCTAAACGTGAAAGCAGACGATCCCAATCAAGCTTAATACTCATCATAGTTCGTTCACTCGTACATGTAGCTTCCAATTGTTTAACCTCAGCGCTTGGTGTTGCCAAATATACACGGATATCGTCAATATACATATCACCACCTTGTGTTGATTCACTGTTGTTATCAACCTGAAGAACATAAGAGTCATAAAGTGCATCATTCTCTACAATGAAAGAGAAATACATCTGTAACCATTCGTTTGTTCCTGTTCCCGTTCCGGGCATACCTCCTGTCAGATAGTCTGTACGGCGTATCTGACTTGAGGCATGACGATATATCGGCACATACACATCCTGACCTGTAGCTTCATCCTTTTTTACACCCATCACAGAGAAGAGCATGCCGGCATCAGGAGTTGTAGAACTATATCCTGCACTCTTAACCCATGCCGTTACGAACATTTCCGAACCGGAACACAATTTCTGTTCAAATGGCAATCGGGCAATAACTCCGGCACGGTCAGAAGCATCAATAAATATATGATAAGTACTGTTTGGAAGAAGTTTTCCTGCATGATTGAGCGTACCACTAGTCCAATATTTATCTTCTATAAATCCATTCATGATTGAATAATATCCCCACTCAGGGAAATATCCGCTTTGCCCTTTGAAATCAGTACCGTCAGCACCATCGTAGAACGAATAGCTGCTTGAAGTCCAATCCAATGGGAATTGATAGAAATCGGGCTGACCATAAAGTTCAGATACGCTTGGATCGTAATCGAAATCTAGCTTGGTAAGCAACTGATAATTCTCACTCAAATATTTATCAGTACGGAACTGATAATACTTCAAGTTATTGTCCTGAATAGTGCCGTTTTCAATTTGCTCTAATTGTGTCTGTGTCAGCAATCTGGTATCACGCACAAAAGTCAAATTATATTTCGCAATATTATATGTTGTACCGGAAACTGTTTTTGTAACATAAATAGTTGCAGTACTGTTATTTGCATTAACATACTCTGTACCATCCGAATAATTAGGATTTGGATAATTAAACTGAATTATACGTGACGTTCCGTTCAAAGATGTTGTCGCTAACGTTATTCCAGACCCGTTATCAACCAGTTTTACATCTAATACATCATTATCGTCATCTATCGCCGCATCAGGAATTGCATACGACCGGGCGTCCTTTGACAATGCCACAAGTTCTTTCGTATTATTTGAAATACGTGTAAACGGGAATGAGATGTCATATTCCTCCAAATATTTTCCTGTTGTAGTACCTCCTTGATAAGCCGTATTTTTCAGGCGTCCCATACCATTTTGCCATGTAACTGTGGCACCCTCTCCCGTATCGCGGCCATCCACGGCAATAATATAGTAAATTATACGGTGAGTAAGCGTTGGTTCATACGTCAGTCCGTCTGACTGATTTGACGGATAAAATGAAGATGAGCCGGAAGCGTCGCTATAACTCTTAGTAAAGTCTGTATATCCTGACACATCACACCCCACAAGATAATAATTATTGTCAAAGGTCTGAGCTGCCGTTTCGCCAAACCATGCTTTAAACTCTTCATCTGTCGGGACATAAAATTTCATATCCATAACATCAGATGTAGTAAGCGGCTTGCCCACATAACCATTAGCAAAACGGCATGGCGTAGTACCTGCAGGTGTCAAAAGATCCCATACCTCGTCACTACCTGTATTTTGTGTGCGGAAAGTTCCATCAGTACGATAGCTGTACCAACGCTGATAAGATACAACACTAGAGTTTGACAATCTGTCAGGCACAGCCAATGTTACAGATGTTCCTTTATGAACATAGATTGTATCCATATATACATGGCTGGCCTGTATATCGCCCTTCGGGCCGGAATACCATGCAGTTTCATCATTAAACGTATCCATATTCTTTGCGGCTTCAGATATGTTTGAACGCAAGTCAAACCATTTGGCAGCTTTATGATGAATGGTCACGTTTGAATAATCTACAACATCTGAATACAATGTTATTTCGTTCATAGCAAGTGCATAATCTGAACGTCCAGGAACTATCTGCAAACGCAAATAGCGCGTGTTAATCGCATTTTTCAAGCAATAATCATGCTGCTGTACTGTTCTATCACCAGCAAAACTTTCAACGAAATCCCATGTATAACCATTTTTTGACGAATAAACGTGTAACTCATCTTCTCTTTCCTGAGTATTTCCTCCACTAAGAAAATGAAACGCACGTATTGTTCTATATGCATAAAAATCTATATCAACATTTATCGTCCCGGCTCTACTTGAAGCCCACCAAGTACCAGTATTGCCATCAAATGCATAAGATATTCCATTATAATACCCACTTGCATTAGACTCTTTTAATGTCTTGGCTGTAATATCAGCACCATATGTACTGACTTTAGAATTTTCGTCTATCATCAGATACTTATTTCCTTCCACCTGCGCCACTGCATTCTGTGCAAGGAATGTTGCGCAGAAAAGAATGAGAAGTTTATATAAATTATGTATATGTTTCATATCTTATGTCCTCCTTTTTATTTTTTGAACATATTAAGCATTTCATGACGCAGATAGTCGAGACCGAACTCCGGTGTACGCGTTTTGCTCTTAAACGGGAAGTTGGTAATGTCGTCGGTAAGTACCTTTACTGTGTATGTGCGGTTATATGTTGCGCCATTATCCTGCCACGTAACCAAAAGGCTAAGATCAAAAGTCTTGCCGGCAGATGCCGTAACATGGCCCTTAATAGTCTTCACATTAGTAGTTTGGCTTTCAAAGATTATGCCGTCAACACCTTCTGGAATATTCCAATTACATTCAGGATTAGTAACAGTGGTTGTTCCTCCACTATTTTTCACTCCATTTACGGTAAACTCAAACTGGCATCCTTCGGGCACTACTATTTGATATGTATTATCAAAGCCTGTAATCTGAACTTCCACGGGCAGGCTTCCTATCGGGCTTACCCAGCATTGCGCGGCAAGGTCGAGGCCATAGTCGTTGAGCTGCAGCGTAAGCGGGAATATGCTGTTGCGCGGAAGCTCGCCTCTTGCGGTGGTTGCCTCGTATGTAATTCCGTTCATCTCGTCAGTAGTAACGCTGACATTAAATTTATGGTCTGCCGGTGAAGAGTTTACATAAAAGTCAGGAATAACAAGTGTTCCTGTTGTACCTGTACCGTCAGCTTTCAGAGTTCCGTCACCAGGAACAGTTATATTCTTTGTCGTTGTGTATGTCGCTCCTTCCAACGTTTTATCTGAGAAGAGAGTTATCTTGTCGGCATATCCGCCAAACGACAGGGCTGTAACCTTTGTATTGGCCTTGCCTGATATGCTCATTCTTATCTTGCTGACCAGGCGGTCGAGACCGATAGAGATGCTCTTGGTGGCAGTCGTAACCACAACCGTCTGCTTTGCACTCATAGGGATAAACTTTCCCTCAGCAAAGTTAAGCTTTGCAGCTGGATCTTCAAGCACGATATTATCTATATCCACATTCAGAGTTGTGAGTGAAGCACCACTCTGCAATCCTGTAAGACTGCCCCATAAATTATCATAATAAGTATCAATGTTGGCAAAGGCATAAACGGTGTAAGTGCCTTCGGGAAGCGTGAAGGGGTCTGACACCCACGACTTCAGATTGCCCTGCTGCGCTGCGGTGTTACCGGCAAATTCATCATCGGTGTTGGGCAACAGTTTTTTGGTAACAACATTGGTGCCGTCTACAATTAGCACGCAGAGGTTGTGCATATACTCACCATTGGTGCCAACTTCGTCTGCCCTTGTGTTCAGGTCGCCTTCCTCACGTGCCGTAATGCTCAGCTGCAGCGTAGCGGTGCCGTCGCCACCCTGGTCGATGTCGTCGTCGAACGAGCATGAGGCAAGAGGCACGGCGCACAGCCATGGCAGCAGCCATAACATAGCCTTATATATATGTTGTTTCATTTTGTTCATAACGTCAGTGTTTTTTCGTTAAAGTCATTTTATCACATAGGCAGAGTCTCCGGGTCGAGCAGCAGCCAGTCGTTTACGTAAACATCAAGAATGATGTTCTCGTCCTCGCCGGGCACGTAGTTTCCGAGCGAATAGATGCTGTTGACCGTGAGTTTATAGATGTTGTTGCGCACAATGGCATACTCCATTATGCCCTTTGTTTCATCATTGTTGTCATTGCTGTGGCGCACCCACCATGTGTAATAGCATGTGGCGTCTTCGTATGTACGCACTCCGTAAGACTGCAAGGCGTTACGGGTAACAATGCCGTTCTGGTCGAGCACAACTTTATAAGTTCCGTTCAGACTTGCCGAATATCCGCAATTGCTGAGCATATATGCGCTCCATTTAAGACTTTCCTTAACCTGTGCAAGATCTTGTGCTTCGTCCTGCCCCAGCAGGAAAGCCTTATAGCCTGACGGGTCGTTGTCGAGCAGCGATGCCGCAAAAGTCTTTACTGATGCCCAATTGTCGCAGGCATCGATTTTATCGTCAAACTGACTGAAGTCGGCACCATACACGTATGTCATCATGTCTTCCATTGATGCAAATAGGTGAGTGCCGAGGGCGAAGAATGTTGCACCGCCTTGATAATTTGCCACGCCCTGCGGATTAAACTTTGCCTTGAACACCACGCCCGTGCTGTAGTCGCTGCCTGCCGCATCGGCTGCCGTAGTGTTTTCGAGGGTATAGCCTATACGTTGCCATGTTTCGGCTCCGTCAGAGACAGGAGTGCCCGGCTGAACATAACCTGCCCACCAGTTGGGGTCTGAAGAACCGTTCATAAACCATGTTCCGTAAAGATTTCCATTCTTGCTTGCCGTCCACGGGTCGAGCACGTAATTTGTTGCTGCGCCGTTCTCGTCAGCAGTTTCATTGCCGAGATAAGACAGATTGGTGCCGTTAACATCGTCAGCAACGCGCTTTATGATATAGCTGCCTGCAGTAAGATTGTTCACCAGAGCTGCGCCGGTTATCTCAACGGTTGCATTAGGATATGCCGGGTCAGTACAAGGATAAGACGCTTCGGCCTTATAGTCGAGCCTTGCTGCCATGCGCTCTACGTTTACCGTAGCAGTGGCAGGATCATCTTCTGAGTTAGATTCAAGCGTGAGCGTGGCGTCGGCTGCTGATGTCATTACGAAGTCAGAATAGTCAGAGCCTGAGGCTGTCCATGCCGTGGTCTGTATATGATTGCGCACGTCGGCGAGCGTGAGCGACTGGCCTGTCCACCAGTCTGCGCCCGGATTTGCCACCACAAGCACGTTGTATGTTCCGTCGTCGAGGTCTACCTGCTGCGGCGTTGTTGTATATTTGCGGTCGATGCCGTTGCCCGGCTCGGTAGGGCTTCCAACGTTAAATGTTGCTACAGCCATGATTGGAGTTGTACCGCTGCTGTTCACTCCGTCAGTGCCGCTGCCCTGATAGAAGAAGGCCACGGCCGATTTTATTTCATTCTCATAATCTTGTCCAGTCTCATCTCCGTTGCCCTGTTCGCCTCCCGTAGGATTAGAGCGCGTAGGCGTGCTTTGCTGCGATGCGAAGCTGAGCGAGACATAAGAAGATGCCGACATGCCGCCTCCGCCTGACGGAGCGGTGTCGATGTCTTCCTGCGCACAGCCGGCCGCAAGAGATGCCATAAGCAGGCATCCCGCAACGCCCTTAACTGTATGTAATATATTCTTGTTCATAGACATTCGTGATTTTTAGGTTGGTTGGCTGTTTAAATCACAGTTCCTCAAACTGCACCCGCTTGCTCCATCCCAGCACGCTGATGCTGATGTTTACGTAAGCCAGGCGGTCGCCCTTGAGGTAGAAGTCGAGCTGATAGTCGTAGCCGCGGTCAAGGAATTCCTGTTCCGAGTAGCGGTATATCTCCTCGCTCGTGCGCAGACGGCTGAGCAGGTCGGGCAGATTGACGCGCACCACTTCCATGTTGGTGTTTTTGTTCACTATAGACAGTATGCCGTCGTCCTTTGCATCGGCATGATACAATATGCGCGATGTCATAAAGTCGGCATGAGCTATCTTGCCCACTCCGTCTATCGGGTCGCCGTTATGGTCGAAGGCCGGCGTGCGGTCGTCGGTATTCCATGTTGCGTGCGGCGTATAAACCACGGTGCTGGTCTCGTCGAGCGAGTTGTCCCAGAGGATGTGCGAGTTGCGGTCGGTGATGGTCATGTCATAGTTTGCCACGTCCATCTGTGTGGGGTCGTCGAGCTCGCGCATTGTCACGTTGATTTTCTTGGTGTCGCGCATGAGCGAGATGGTGTGGTAAGTAGGCTTTCCGGCGAACACCTCAACAGGTTCAACCTCCATGCCGTGCCACAGAGTGTCGAGCGGCAGTCCATGGTTGTCAACAAGGAGCATGTCGCTGCCCTGCTGTGTTGTCTCGAGTCTGACGTCGAGTGCCGTCATGTCGTCTCCGGCAGTAAGGTCAGAACGGACGAAGCGTGCACGTCCCGACTCCATCTGCTCAGAGTAAGAGTTTTGTCCGGCAAGCACTATGAACTTATACTTGCCCGGATCGAGGTCCATCTTCATTGAGTATGTAGGCACGGCCAGCGGCAGCGAGCTGCCCACGTTGGCCTCCGACTGGCGTGTGACATACTTGCCGTTTTCGTCGAACACGTAGACATCTACAGCTCCCACATGGTCGTTGAACATGTCAGCGCGCTCAAGATTGTAGTCGTACTTGAAGTTGAGATACAGCCCCATGGGACAGTCGTCTCTGTCTTCGGTCATCATGTCGCACGATGTGAACACCGGTGTCGACAAAGCCGCAATGCACAGCCAAGTCAGACGCTTTATTGAAAGATACTTCATAAGCATATATATTTTTTGTTTTTATTTCCTTTATCCATATTTAATTGTTGCATTGTCTTTGCGCGGCGACATTGCTGTCTATCCCCGCCGGGCCAGCCCGGATGCCTATCTGTCTGTGTTGCTTAAGCAGATGTTTAGCCTTGGGCTGTCGCTGTTTATGTTGTGGGCACTTGCCCTTGAGCGTCGTGCCTCGTTGTTGTCAGTTTTAGTTTGCGGCAATATTGTTCCGCAACGGCTCCTCTCTCTGTGCCGGAGCTGCACCCCGCCGTATCTCATGGTGTCTCTGCGGGCAGACTTACATGCAGGCCACACCTCTGCGGCTTCTGCCTTTTTAAGAAAATGTGCGGCCGGCCCATACCGGCCGCACACGGATGTTGTCAATTAACTTTAACTTTTATGAAGTTCAATCTTATTAGAGATCTACGTTCTGGCTGCGCTTAGCCCAAGAGAGAACGTTGATATCAACAGAGATGTAAGATTCCTTCTTGTCAACAGGTTCAGGAGTAACTTCTGTTACGTTAGGATCACCAAGGCTCTTAATGCTTTGAACGTTGATTTCGTACCAGTTGTTGCGGAGAACACCATAACGGCCGAGATATTCATCAGACTTATTAGCATAAATACTATTGCCTGTTTCATAAGTTGCATCCCAAGGTGTCTGAGTTTCATCAAAGTGTCTGATGTAAACAGGATAATAAGCAACTCCGTTTGCATAATACTCTAATGTAATATGGTCATTAGCAAGAGTTGCAGCATTTGTAGGATATTCAGCAGCATCAGCCTTCAGTTTGCCTTTACCTGATTCATTAAGAACAATTGTAGCAACGGTACGTTTTCCGGCAGCTTCTGTTGAGAATGTAACATCAAAGTCTGTATCTGATGAAAGTGCTTTACCCTGATCTACATTGGCCTTAGCCCAAGCATTGAATGTAACATCATTCAGCAAACGTGCAGCAACTTCTTTCTTTACATCAGCTACTTGCCATATATCGCTTCTGTCGCCATCAACAGTATAGAACTCTGTTCCGCCATTGAATGTAGCCTTAACAATAACACGTGTAAGATTCTGCTCAAGCATGTTAGCCAAGTCTGTTGTATTCTCGAAACAATAAGCTGCATATTCTCCATTAGCAGGATTAACATCCGGCAGAGTTGCATGCTCACCGCCAACAGTAGTGAGACCACCAACACCTGTAGTGTTATAATTATAGTCATCACCCCAATAAACTCTATAAAGTCCGCTTGCAATGGCTGTTCCGCCTATGAAACGATAATCGGTTGAACGAGTTGCCTTAAAAGCTTTCCATGTAGTAAAGTCTGTAACATCACGAACCAGCTTGTTGGTCTGGTTTGTATTGTCAAGAGCCCATCCGTCAATTGTATAAGTAAGCCCAGATCCGTCAGTTACAGTACCATTAGCACCATTCTTTACAGTTACCTTAGCCTCAGCTCTTTCAACATAGATTGTTGCTGCGGGATTAGCATCTGCCTCAGCCTTTGTCTTAAAGATTTTGCTACCGTCGATAGTAACAAGAGGTTCTACAACATTTGCACTTGTAGGATCTACAGTACCACCTTGTGCGTCAGCCATAATGGCATTTGACATCAGCAGACCATCATCGTGCCAGCTGTAGTCTGTACCGATAGCTGTTTTGACAGCATCATTAAGTTCTGAAAGACTTTTACCTGTAGCAGCAGCTCCGTTAACATTCAATATACCACCTTCTGCAATAGAAAGGAGTCCATTATTGTTGAGAACCACCAAAGCCTTAATATCACCAGACACGCTGTTAATCTCCTGAGTAATCTTAGCTGTTGTTGTGATGTTGTCAGTTGTAGTGCCTTCCGGTGAGAAGTTCAGATCCATGTTGTAGGCACTGTTCACTACGTCATTAACAAACAGAATAAGAGTAGCATCCTTCACCTCATACTCTGCCGGTGTGCCGTCGTCGAAATTATCGTTGGCACGTGTACTAGGCTGCGTAGGGAGCTGAATGGCAAGGTTGATATAACCCTTACCCTTATCATTCCACTGTGGCTGTCCGCCATTGTCAATGCCATCTTCGCTTGAACAAGCTCCCAGCATCAGCGCTGCCAATGCGAAGGAAAATAATTTTACTTTTTTCATAATTTAAAAAATTGAGTTGGTTTAAAAAATATTTTTATCAATTCTCGTGTTTTTACATGTCGAGTATCTGCAGGTTTTTGTCCACTCCCTGTGCTCCGGCCTGCTTAGCCTGATTGAGCAGCTGGCGCGCCTGTCCGGTGTTGCCCTCGAGCATGGCCATCACGCCCTTGGCGTGCAGAGCCTGCGGCGAGTTGCCTGCCTTGCTGAGATAGCGTTTAGCACCCTCAAGGTCGCCGCTCTCCATGCGTGTGCATGCGGCATTGATGTTGGCCGTAGGGTCGTCGGGATACATGCGCACGGCGGTCTCCATAACCTCGTTGAACTCGCGCGAGCCCGGCTCGTAGGTCTGTGCCACCATATACATCTCTTCGAGCGAAAGCTGCTGCGGCTTGGTCTTCAGCACCTGTTTTGCCTCGTCTACCGAGAACGGGCGCACGCTGTAGCTCACCACATAGTCAGAATGGCGCAGAGCGGGATACCATGAGTCGAGCATAAAGCGGTAGTCTGTAGGATAAGTAGACTTAATCTTCCACTCTTTGGCATCGGGGTCGAGCGTCTTGTCGTCGATGAGCTTAAGTATGGCGTCGCTGTTGTCGAGATTGCCCTCAACGACATACTCGCGCAGGCCTTCCCAGTCTTCAGGCGTAGACGATACGGTGAAGAGGCGGTCTTCTATATGCACGAGCTTGCGCACATAGTCCTTGAGCGTCTTGGCACGGTTCTGTGCCAGATATGCGTTGTGCTCATAAGGCGACTCGGGCGAAGCATATCCGTGGATTTCGATGTTTGTTATGGTTGTGTTCTTGTCGTTCTTCACGAGGTTGATTGTGTTCACAATCTTCTCCAGCTCGCGCGGGTTGTTGCGGTATTCGGGATAGAGAGTGATTTTGTCAACGGGGAAGTCGATAAACGCGCGTCCTTCCTCATGGCGCACCTTCTGTGCCTCGGCTGCCGGGCGCATATACGGCATAAACGGCGTGCGCAGGCGCTTCAGCTCAACGGTGTTCTGGTCTTTCACGTCGCCGCATCCGCAAAGGTCTTCAGCCACGATGACGTTAGAGTTCTTCATCCAGGGCTCATAGGGCAGCACGGCGCTGTAGTGGAGCGTCTGGTCGGTGTTGTTCTTACGTCTTACAGCCACCACGTTTGCCGGAAAGTCCTTATGTCCGCCGCGGCGGTAAGAGATGTCCTGCTTGCGTCCGTTCACTACTATCTGCGGCATCTGCCTCTCCTCGGTGTTGTTAGTGATGATGGGCGTGAAGACGAGCCTCATGTTAGAAGGCAGCTTCAGCGAGTCCATATTGAGGTCGAGGTCAACCACCATAGTCTGGTTAGTGTTCTCTACCTTGATATTCTCTACCGTCACCGTCCGTCCGGCCAGCTTAGGCTCCACGCACTGTGCCTGCAGCGCGAGCGGCGCGGCCAGCAGGCATGCACAATATATAGATAATCTTTTCATGTCCTTGGTGGTTTATAGTATCAGAAGATGTAAATAAGACTCAGCGCGGCCTTTGTCGGGCCGAAATAGTTGGTGTGCGACGACTTGAGCTTCTCGCCGCAGGTTCCGCACTTGTATTTGTCATACTTTATGTAGTCGTATCCCAGGCCTATGGATGCCTCAAAGTTCCAGTGCTTTGACATCACCCACTGATATCCTGCCGTTACGCCTCCGCCTGCATACCATCCTTCATAGCGGTGGTCCTCAAGCTCGGGGAAGAACCCGAAAGGCAGCTCAACGCTGCTTGCGTTGAACTGTCCGCCCATGAGGTGGGCACCGATGAACCAGCCATTGAAGCTCTCGCAGAACCAATAGCGGTATTCAGGCATAACAAGCCAGTGGCGCAGACTCGACTGGTCGCCGCCCGACTGTTTCCACGGATTAAGACCATAGAACAGCTGCAGCGTGCTTTTCTTACCTACTGAGGCTTCAATCCCTAAGTTAGGAGTTGTGGTAGCCCAGTATAATGCATTGGTCTTCAACGCCACGTTCTGTGACAGCATTGTGGCTGAAGTTGCCAACACAAATAGTGCTGTACTTAATATGCGTTTAATCATAAATCCTGTAAATATTTTAGTTTTTTCTATTTCTCGGAATCTTGTTTTTATTCATAGTTATATTATCTCAGCAGATGGTTTTTATATCATCGTTGACCAATCATTTCACATCGTAAAACAGCATTCTCAGACTGTGTTGTTGCCTTATGACAATTTCAGTTAGCAGTTTAGTTTACAGCCATGCTTGCGTGGCCATTCATGCTGATAGGTTCGTATATGTTATTTTTACCGATTACAGGTTTTTCACATTAGTAGTTCGAATGCTGGCACCATTTAAGGTTAAGCTCGTTCGACATTTTTGTGCTAAAGTTCTTATTCCAAGCAGCATGTTTGTAAAAAGCACACCTTATTTAAGGAATATTTATCTTAAAACTTTTCAATTGCAAAAATAACAATAAGTAATTACAAAGGGTCCCTCTTAGCGTTAAAAATCATTAATCAGGCACTTTTTCTCAATAAAAAGTTTTGGTGTCAGAAATATACTTTTTTGCCTTAAATACAGGGAAATGCAGGCATCAGGCAAGAAAAAAATACTTACATACATCAAGCATAGCCAACGAAAATATATCATCACGCACATTTTCGGCTTGCGTAAGCATATGCAGCGACAGAATGACATAATGAAAGAATATTAGAGCATACACTTACAATGTGATTCAGACTGACGTTCTCATACTGAAGTATTCAGAAATTAAAATCATCCGGCCGCAAAAACGGGCAGTTTTCGTGTGCAAGCGCAACGCGCTACGGCATAAGGCGTTACGCCGGATGAAGGCAATGTGTGCAATGTTTTTTGTCCCAATTAGGACAAAAAAGCCATTATTTCAATAAAAAAACAGGGTGGTTTCAAGGTCTGAAACGGCCTGTTTTTGATGCAAAAGTGGCCGAGTTATTCAGAAAAAGCTGCCCGTTTGGACATAAATGTAAATATTGTTTACCAAAACACGGCCATGCATGGCTCATTATTTTCTATTTCGTCAGAAAATCCGTACAAAAATGAAATGACACTTTGACATGTAAAAGAGCAAATTATAAAGCAAGACAACACACGCCACGAGCCCGAAGGGCTGCACCTCGATAACCATGGGTGTGCCACCCACGGATGCAGCAACGCAAGAGGCATCACCCGAAGTGGTGATACTTAATTAAATGAATGAAGAGGCATGCAAGATGAAACCAGCCGGAACTGAACAGCCGGAACAAACGGGACAAACAAAACATATATGCATAATATAAAGTACACGCGGGCGCGCATACTTGCGCCCCGGCACATCGGGCATGACATAATTTAACTTGCCGAGCTGAAAAATATAAGGCCATTTATTTTGCTTTACCGCTGATTTTAGGTAACTTTGCCAAAAGTTTAACCTGAATAAAGACATAATTTTTAATTTTTTCACCATGGCTTATACACGCATAACTGCTGCCGAAGCTGCGGCAATGATTAAGAACGGAGAGAACATAGGTCTGAGCGGATTTACGCCCGCAGGCACCGCCAAGGCCGTAACCAAGGAGCTGGCCAAGATAGCTCAGGCTGAGCACGAGGCCGGCAGAGAGTTTAAGGTAGGACTGTTCACCGGCGCCTCTACAGGACAGAGCACCGACGGCGACCTGTCTAACGCGCAGGCTATAAAATACCGCGCGCCCTACACCACCAACTCTGACTTCCGCAAGCACGTAAACGCAGGCGAGATAGCCTACAACGACATCCACCTGAGCCACATGGCACAGGAGCTGCGCTACGGCTTTATGAGAGAGGTTGACTGGGCGATAATTGAGGTGTGCGACATCGAGGAAGGCGCCGACACATGCAAGGCTTACCTGACGGCTGCCGGAGGCATCAGCCCCACAGTGGCACGCCTGGCAAAGCACGTGGTGCTGGAGCTTAACAGATTCCACAGCCCCGAGGCAAAATATCTGCACGACGTATACGAGCCGCTCGACCCGCCGTGCCGCCAGCCGATACCTATCACACACGTGAACGACCGCATAGGCACACCCTATGTAGAGATAGACGCCAAGAAGATTGTAGGCGTTGTAGAATGTAACATAGCCGACGAGGCAAGAGCCTTCAAGGATGCCGACCCGATAACTGACCAGATTGGACACAACGTGGCACAGTTCCTCATCAGCGACATGAAGAGGGGCATCATACCGCAGTCGTTCCTGCCGCTGCAGAGCGGCGTGGGCAGCACTGCCAACGCCATACTGGGCGCACTGGGACACGACGAGAGCGTGCCTAACTTCAACATCTACACCGAGGTGCTGCAGGACAGCGTGGTGGGCATGATGCTCGAGGGACGCATCAAGGACGCGTCTACATGCTCGCTGACAGTGTCTAACGAATGTCTGAAGCAGATTTACGACAACATGGACTACTTCAAGCAGCACCTGACGCTGCGTCCGAGCGAGATTTCTAACTCGCCTGAGGTTATCAGACGACTGGGCGTCATTGCCATCAACACTGCCATCGAGGTTGACATCTACGGCAACGCCAACTCTACACACATCAGCGGAACGAAGATGATGAACGGTATTGGCGGAAGCGGCGACTTTGAGCGCAACGCATACATAAGCATCTTCACCTGTCCGTCAACTGCCAAGGGCGGTCTTATCAGCTCTATCGTACCGATGGTAAGCCATCAGGATCACTCTGAGCACGATGTAAACATCATAGTTACAGAGCAGGGTGTGGCCGACCTGAGAGGCAAGAGCCCAATAGAGCGTGCACACCTCATCATAGAGAACTGTGCTCATCCTGACTACCGTCCGCTGCTGCGCGACTATCTGAAGATTGCCAAGATGGGACAGACACGCCACTGCCTGACAGCTGCCTTCGCCATGCACGACACTCTGATGCGCAAGGGCGACATGCATCTGACAGACTTTGCTGAGTATGTTAAGTAATTATTTTAGAAGTTAGAGGGAGTCAAGACATATGGTCTTGTGGGGATGCGGGCTATCATTCTTATTAGTCTCATTACTCCCATAAAATAAGGGGCTAAGGCGTTTCGCCTTAGCCCCTGTTTCATGGGATTGGAATTATGGGAGAAATGAGACAGATAAAGCTAATGAGACTCATACAAGCCTTGAAAATACAATCAAGGCATTTGTCTTAACTCCTTAACTCCCCCTAACTCCTTAACTCCTAAATAAATATCTCCTAAAGACATCATTCAATAAACCTCACCTTAGCCTCATTTCTCGGCTTAGCCTCGGGAGCCTCGTCGGGATAGCCGAAGGCTATGCAGTAGAGCAGCTCGTAGCCCTTGCTGAACTCGAGTTTCTTAAGATATTCGGCAGCCTCGGGCGTGCGCATAAAGCGGGCCGGACCGCCAAGACAGCACGAGCCTATGCCCATCGACTGGGCTGCCAGAATCATGTTGCCGCCAAGCAGTCCGCAGTCTATCTGCGAGCAGTCATACGACGGGTCGTTGGCTATGAACACCACGGTGGGCGCATTGCGGAACATATTCTTGAACGACGCATCTGCCGCTACCTCCGGATTATACTTCTTGTAGATAGCCGTAATGCCGTCGATAAACTCAGGATTGTCAACCACGCGCACCTCCCACGACTGCTTGTTCATGCCGTTGGGCGCGTTGATGCCACACTTCAGTATCATCTGCATCGTGTCGCGGTTAACCGGCTGCGGCTTATACTTGCGTATGCTGCGGCGCTCCATTATCGTTGATATCACGGCCTCAGAGCGGTTTGCGACAGTGTCGGCTGCTGCGGCGGCAGCATCGCTTTTGGATGAATTGGCACTGCAGCCAAAGGCCGCACAGGCAAAGGCTATGCCCAGGAAAAGATTTAAAGGTTTCATAATCATTCGGTTTTAAATGTTTGTCGTTAATTTAAAATTATCGGCAACACAGACTGCACGCAATCTGCACAACCACTGACAAAACTAACGAAATATTTTAATAATACATGCTAACGCCTGTGTTTTTTCATGTTTTATAACATGCGGCGGCATGCCCAAACAGCCACAAAACTATGTTTTAAAGACTTTAATAACAACAACTTGCGCAATTGTGCCGGATTTTTTAGTAACTTTGTGGCCTGAAATCGAAGCAACATCCTATAAATGAAAAAAATACTCATAACGGGCGCAAGCGGATTCATAGGCAGCTTCATTGTCGAGGAGGCGCTGAAAAGAGGATTCGAGACATGGGCAGCCGTAAGAAAAAGCAGCTCAAGGAAGTATCTAAACGACAGCAGAATACATTTTATAGAGCTCGACCTGGGCAACCTGGACAAGCTGGAGAAGCAGCTGAGCGGACAGCAGTTTGACTATGTTGTGCATGCGGCAGGCGTAACCAAATGCCTGCACAGCAGCGACTTCTTCAAGGTGAACACTGAAGGCACGGCCAACCTGGCGCTGGCGCTGCGCAGACAGAACACGGGGCTGAGGCGCTTTGTCTATCTGAGCAGTCTGAGCGTGATGGGTCCGGCGCGCGAGCAGGAGCCTCACACCGAGATAACGGCAGCCGACAAGGCATGCCCCGACACGGCCTACGGCAAGAGCAAGCTGGAGAGCGAGCAAAGGCTCGAGGCCATAAAGGGATTTCCGTTTATAGTGCTGCGCCCCACGGGCGTCTACGGCCCGCGCGAGAAAGACTACTTCATGATGGCGCAGAGCATAAGCAGGCATGTTGACTTCGCAGTAGGCTACAGACCTCAGCACCTTACGTTCATATATGTCATGGACGTGGTGCAGGCCGTATTCCTTGCCCTCGACCACGGCACCGTAGGTTCAAGATACTTCATAAGCGACGGCAGCGTGTACTCGTCGCGCACGTTCAGCGACCTCATAAGCAACGAGCTGGGCAATCCCTGGCTGCTGCGCATAAAGGCGCCGCTGTGGCTGCTGCGCATAATATCCTTTGCCGGCGAATGGACAGCCCGCATTACGGGCAAGATATCGGCATTGAACAACGACAAGTATAACATAATGAAACAGCGCAACTGGATGTGCGACATCAAGCCGGCCGAGAACGAGCTCGGCTACAAGCCGCAATACGACCTGAAACGCGGCGTGGCGGCAACAATAAAATGGTATAAAGACAACGGATGGCTGTAAAGGAAATTATAAGGATAATTGGATAGATGAGAATAATGGGACTAATGAGAAAAATGAGATTAATGAGACTGATGAAAGAAATGGGGCGCATGGCTCACATAAGTCCTATAAGTCTCATCAGCCCCACATCCCCAATCTCTCCCGTTCTCTCCCATCCCCTCTTCCACCACTAACAATCTCTTAAAATGATAAAATTCATCAAGCAGCTTTTCACAATAGAGAAGCAACCCAAGAAGGGGCTGTTTGCCCTCGAGTGGGTGGTGCTGGCATATCTCGTGCTCACACTGCTCATAGTGTTCTTCACATACACCAAGGCGGCCAACCCCGACGCCATGATATGGGGGCGCATACGCATTGCCGTCATCACGGTGGCGCTGTGGGGCGTCTACCGCATGCTGCCGTGCCGGCTTACACGACTGGCACGCGTGGTGGTGCAGATGGCGCTGCTGGGCTGGTGGTATCCCGACACCTACGAGATCAACCGCATGCTGCCCAACCTCGACCACGTGTTTGCCCAATGGGAGCAGGACATGTTCGGCTGCCAGCCGGCCCTGCTGTTCTGCAAGGCCATGCCGTGGCCCGTGGTGAGCGAGCTTATGGACATGGGCTATGCCTCCTACTATCCGATGATAGCGCTCGTGGTGCTCTATTACTTCGCCTTCCGCTACCACGAGTTCGAGCGTGCCTCGTTCGTGGTGCTCACAGCCTTCTTCATCTATTATGTGGTGTTCGTTCTCGTGCCCGTAACAGGCCCTACGTTCTACTACAAGGCTGCCGGACTGACCAATATAGCCAACGGCGTGTTCCCCAACGTTCACGACTATTTCAACTATTATCAGGACTGTTTGCCCAGTCCCGGATACAAGGACGGCATATTCTATCACTTTGTTGAAGACGCCAAGGCAGCCGGCGAAAGGCCCACGGCAGCCTTCCCGAGCAGCCATGTGGGCATAAGCACCGTGCTGATGCTGCTTACATGGCACAGCGGCAACCGCCGCCTGCTCTACGTCCTGCTGCCCTTCTACGTCCTGCTGTGCCTCGCCACGGTCTACATACAGGCCCATTATGCCATAGACGCACTGGCCGGACTGGTGAGCGGCGCGCTGCTCTACATGGCGCTCATGGCTGTTTCAAGAAAGATGGTGACAAGACAATAAGACAGTCAGGGCAGGCATGCCGCAGAAAAAGCGATATGTCTGCCCTGTTTTTTTAACTGCCGGAAAACTTCTTTAACTAACATAACTTCGGCAACTTGCATAAAATAACTATTTTTGCAACCGTGACAAGACTTAGAATATTCATAACGGCTCTGATGGCACTGATGCTTGCGGCCACGGCTACGGCACAGGACAAGAAAGGCGACAATCCCGAGGACAACGAGGTTGACATGGACAACCCTACGTTTGTGCCTATGGTCAAGGTGGGCAAGGTGCTCATTGACGGCGACAGCATACAGTATGTTGAGCTTAACAACGTGTATGTGTATCCGCAGCCAGTGTTCAAGAACGCCAGGCAGCGCGCCGCCTACAACCGTCTGGTGTATAACGTAAAGAAGGTGCTGCCCATAGCCAAGGAGGTGAACAGGGTTATCATCGAGACTTACGAATATCTGCAGACGCTGCCAAACAAGAAAGCGCGCGACGAGCACATGAAGCGCGTGGAGGAAGACATCAAGAAGAGATACACGCCAAGAATGAAAAAGCTGTCGTACTCGCAGGGCAAGCTGCTCATAAAGCTCGTCTACCGCGAGTGCAACTCATCTGCCTACGACCTTATACGCTCGTTCATCAGCCCCATAAGGGCAGGCTTCTATCAGGCCTTCGCCTGGGCTTTCGGCGCCAGTCTGACAAAGAAATATGACCCCGAAAAGACCGACCGCCTGACAGAGCGCGTTGTGCTGATGGTTGAGTCGGGACAGCTGTAATTAAGAATGCGACTAATGGGAAAAATGATACTTATAAAATTAATTGGAAGAACGGGAGCTATGGGACTTATGAGATTAATATGACTCATGGCTCTTATAAGTCCCATCTCTCCCATTATCCTCATCCCCACAATAAAATAGGCACAGCCGCATGGCCGTGCCTATTTTATTATTATATTACTGTCTTATGGTTTCTCTGAATAAAGCACCTGAATAACAGTCTGGCCTACGGCCTGAAGAGTGTTCTTGTCGATATATTCCATCGTGTCGTTAATCGTGTGCCATGTAGGACCGAAGCTGCTCTGCTGGCAGTCAGGATAATATGGAACGATGTCTATCGTAGGAATCTTTGCCACATCATTCACAGGCACATGGTCGTCGGTTACCATCACGCCGTCTGTCGACGGGAAATAGCTGCCAAAGCCCACTGCCTCTGCCGCAGCCCAAACCTTGTCGACAATACCCTGGGCATACTGCTTTGACAATCCTTCCTGAGAGAACTTCGAGCCCTGACCTCCTACCATGTCGAGCAGGATGCCGAAACGTGCCTCATATCCCGGCTTATGCGGATTGGCAGCCCAATGCTGCGCACCCAAAGCCCACGAGTCGCCATTATCAGGAACTGTGCTCCAGCGCGGCACGCCGCGGTCTTCAGCGTCAAAGCACACAAAGTCGATGCCAAGATTAAGTTTCGTCGTGTCGCTTGCCAGCAGACGCGCTATCTCAAGCATCACAGCCACACCGCTGGCACCGTCGTTGGCACCCATCACAGGCTTGCGCCAGTTGGCCGAGTCTGGGTCGTTGTCGGCCCACGGACGGCTGTCCCAGTGGGCACATAACAGAATGCGGGTGGTAAGCTCCGGACGGTAGCTCGCCACGATGTTGGTACATTTGAGCGGAGTGCCGTCGAAACCGGTGAGCGTAACGTTCTGCGGTATCACCGTAAGGCCATACTGACGGAACTTGCCCATAATCCACTCGCCGCACTTGTCGTGCGCCTCGCTGTTCATCGTGCGCGGTCCGAAATCACACTGAGCCTTGCAGTAAGCATAGGCCGAATCGGCATTAAACGAAGGACCAACCGGCTGCTGAGCAGCCATATCGGCATCAGAAGCCGCCTTCTTATTGCCTCTGCAAGACGCCATAAGCATAAAAGCAGATAACAATAAAGAATATTTTAAAACATTCATCATATATATTTTTAATTAAAAAGAGACAGTTTCATATTTAGAAACCTTAAGGTTAAAACCTTCCTTCTTCGCCATACGTCTAACTTGCTCCATTGACCTCTGATAAGTTCTCAGCAGCTTGCCTTCTGATGTCACTACCCTAAAATCACCGGGTGTTTCAGCACTTGCTTTATGGCGCACACCATCCTTATAAGTTTCTTTTGCCTTCAACTCCCATTTGTCATACATTGTCTGATAATAGCTTCTGCTCTTTCCTGAAGGAACGTTGCCGTCTACAGCCTCATCGCCACCGGCAGCGGAAGAAGCACCGCCACCCTTGATATCGTTGACCATAGTGGCAACGGTGAGGCCTGCCTGCGCAAAATTCTCTGCAGCAGCAAACAACTGTTCACGCATTATTCTGTTCTGTTCCTTGTTTGAGGCACGAAACGAAGCTATATCGGCATTTGCTGTCTGTGAATTCTTGAAGGCAGAAAACTTTCCTTCGCTCCAGCGTCCTACCTCCCATACATCAGGTGCATAGAAGATCATGCCTATACCCTGGCGCACACCGTCCTTCATAGAGCCATAGACAATCTCGCCGCTCTCGCTTAATGTCAGTCCGAAGCCGTCTTGGCTGTCGCCCGACATCTCTCCGAGATAAAGGTTATTGTCTATATCCTTAATAACAAACGAACGGCTTTTACTGTCGGCAGAAGACTTTTCTGAAGGCTTATCATTCACAAACTTACCGCTATAAACCACTTTTCCGGATACATCATAACAAACTCCGCGGCCGCTTTTCTTTCCTTCGCGCCAGTTACCCACATAGACATAAGCACCATCAACGTTAGATATCTCCTTTTTCAGTGAGATAAGCATGCCACGACCGGAAATCTCATTCTCGACAAAATCGCCTACATAGACGGCTCCATTTTTATAACGTTCAATGCCAAAGCCGTTTTTACGCTTGCCATTGTAGTTATACTGGCCCATATAATCTTCTTTGTTATTCTGGCCAAAGAGGATGTCTGAAATTTCCTGAGCATTGGCCACAGCACACATACTAAACAGCAGGGCTGCAATAACAAGCAATCTACTTGCCATTATAGACAAAGTCTTCATTCTTTGTATACTTATCATCCTTCAGCGCCTTTTTAAGAAGTTTAGCACCATCCTTCTCGTCAAGATTTTCAATATAGAAATTACGCTTTAATGAAGCGTTTACAATCACATAATATGTCTCGCCGTCCTCTAGATTCAGATTCATTTCCGCATGATAAGTTCCGCGGGCAGAAGGACAGTCAACGGCTACTACATAACTGTCGGGATTATTGAAGACAACCTTACGCATAACCTTGTTATACATCGTAGCCCCGCCCATGCCACTTACGGCTTTTCCTTCGGGAATCAGAGAGAAGGCTTCCTTTCCGTTAAGAGTGAACTTATATTCGCTGTTCCAGAACTTGAAGTCAATAAAGAAATAGACCGTACTTTCAGCCTTAACGTTTTGCACAGCAGCAAGAATCAATACAAATATCAATGCTGCTTTTTTAATAAATGTCTTCATAGCCTTTTGATATTTTGTGGTCTCCAGTCCCTAAAGACCGTTTAATATAAATGGAAGAAGTGTGGCACTGATATGCGAACCCCAAGCTGCCGCCATGCGGCTGTTGGTTCGGCATAACACTTCTTTTTTATAAACACTCTCTTATTTGCTCTGCACCTGAGCCATAACCCTGAGCCAGTTGCCGCCCCATATGCGGGCGATGTCGCGCTCGCTGTACCTGCGGCGCAGAAGATGCAGGGTGAAGTTGATAAGCTCTGACGAGTCTGCCAGGCCTCTTATGCCTCCGTCGCCGTCGAAGTCGGTGCCTAGTCCTACGTGCTCTATGCCCATAACGCTGATAGCATGCTCAAGATGAGCTATGGCATCCATGACCGTGGCCTCCTGACTGTCGTTGCGCAGGAAACCGTGATAGAGCGTGATGTGGGCCACTCCGCCATGCTTGGCAAGAGCCCTGAGCTGGTCGTCGGTAAGGTTGCGCGGCACGTCGCACAGCGCCTTGCAGTTGCTGTGGCTGCACACGATGGGCTTACTGCTTATGCTAAGCGCGTCGTAGAAGCTCTTTTCGCCGGCATGACTGAGGTCTACCATTATGCCGCATCGGTTCATCTCCTTAATGACCTGCTCGCCAAAGCGGCTCACTCCGCCATGAGTGTTGCAGCCGCGGGCACTGTCGCAGATGTCGTTGTCGCCGTTGTGACAGAGCGTGATGTAGACAACGCCGCGCCTTGCGAAATATCTTACGTTGGATATGTCGTGGTTAAGCGCCAGTCCGTTCTCTATGCCGAGCATTATGGAGCGGCGCCCCTTGCGCTTGTCTTCATACAGGTCGGAAGGCGTGCGCGCTATGCTCAGGTAGCGGTTGTTGGCGTTTACTATCTCCTCTATCTTGTCGAAGATAAGGTCGGCATACTGAAGCGGCCCGTCAACCTTAAATGCCACCTTCGACGAAAAGGTCTCGCCGAGCTTGGGCTGTGGCAGATATGCCGCCATGATGACAGCGTCCTGATGTCCTTCGGCCATCTTGTGCATGTCGACGAGAATGCGCGGGTCGCGCTGGTCGAAGTGTATGCCCTGCGGAAAGAACATAGGCGTGTCGCAATGGGTGTCGAGCGTAAGCATGCGGCGGTGAAGGTCTTTGGCCGTATAGAAGTCGCGTGCACGGTCTACAAGCCATCTGAACAGCACCTGTCCGCTCTCGCCGAGCCACTCGGGATGCCACTGCACGCCGATAAACGGCTTGAACTCGCTGCTCTCTATGGCCTCGATCACGCCGTCGGGTGCCTTTGCGCTGACGCTGAAGCGCCTGCCTGAAGCCCTTACGGCCTGATGGTGTATGGAGTTGACGGCAAGCGTCTCCGTCTTATACAACGAATAGAGCACCGACTCGCGGCTTATTCTCACCGTATGGGTGGGCTCGCTCCGGTCGGCGTCCTGGCTGTGCTTTATCAGGCTGTGGCCTGCTGCCGCGGCAGCGCGGCCTGCCCCGTGTGCGGCGGCAAAGCTCTCGGCTATGTCCTGGTCAACCTCTCCGTCGAGGGCCGTAACGAGCGTCTGTATGCCACGGCATATTCCGAGCATAGGTATCTGGCGGTTATATGCCAGCCTTACGGTCAGCAGCTCGGCCTTGTCGCGCATGTGGTTGATGCCGTGCAGGCGCGGCGAAGGCTCCTCACCGGCCCACAGCGGATTGATGTCGCCGCCTCCGGTGAGCACCAGTCCGTCTATCTTGTCGAGCGTGTTGATTATCACGTCCTTGTCGGCAACGGGCGGAATTATCACCGGCGTGCCTCCGGCTCTCACCACGGACATGTAATACTGCTCGCACAGACGCGCGTCGCCGTCGGCAAAATTGCCTGTGAGGCCAATCACCGGCTGGCGAGTGGCCTCAGGATAACGGGCGTATATGTCGTCGAGACTGCTCTGAATATCAAACGATTTCATTGCTCCAGCCTCACACTATCTGCTTTCTCCCTGCGGAACGGGCACTTCTCTCTTGATGCTCTGCTCTAAAGAAATAAGGGTTTCGGTTGCAACTACGCCGGGGATGCCCTGCATCTGGTTGTTAAGCAGGTCCATGAGCTGTTCGTTGTCGCGTGCGTAGAGCTTTACGAGCATGGTGTAAGGACCAGTGGTGAAGTGGCACTCAACGATTTCGGGTATGTGGTCAAGGCGCTCAACTACCGACTTATACATGTTTCCGCGCTCAAGCGTTATGCCCACGTATGTGCATGTTGTGTAGCCAAGACTTTTGGGATTTACGTCGAATCCGCTGCCTGTGATGACGCCACCCTCGATAAGATGCTGTACACGCTGATGTATGGCTGCGCGCGATACGCCGCACTCTGCTGCTACATCCTTAAACGGAATTCTGGCATTCTTTGACAGAATGCTCAAAATCTTTTTATCAAGACTATCAATCTTTTCCATTTTATAATGTTATTAGTTTTATTTTTTAAGTTATATTCTCTTTTGGTTTCCAGTATGTTTGATGCGAGCAAATTTACATATTAAAAATGAGTTATACAACATTTTGACATAAAAAATAGCGCATTTTATGCAGAATGAAATAAAAAAAGGGAGACCTTGGCCGGTCTCCCATGCTTTTTTATGACAAATGAACACTATTTCTTTGTCTTGGCTGTTTTCTTTGCGGCAGTCTTCGCTGCTGCCTTCTTGCTGTCAGCACCCTTTGCGGCAGCCTCGGCCTCGGGCTTCTTAGCCTTCTCTACCGAAACCATCTCGACGGTGAATATCAGCGTGCTGTAAGGATTGATGGCTCCTGCCTTGCGGTCGCCATAGGCCAGATTCTGCGGTATGTACAGTTCCCACTTGCTGCCAACGGGCATCATTGTGAGGGCCTCTGTCCATCCCTTGATAACCTGGTTGGGGCGGAACTTGGCTGTTTCGCCGGGACGCTTGTAGCTGCTGTCGAACACAGTGCCGTCTATCAGTCGCCCTTCATACTTCACGGTTACTTCGTCGTCTACTGAAGGAATCTCTCCGTTGCCCTTTACGAGCACCTTATACTGAAGTCCGCTGGGAAGCGTAACCACGCCTTCCTTGGTCTTGTTGGCAGCCAGGAAGTCTTCGCCGGCCTTGCGTGTTGCCTCGTTGCGAGCGTCGACAGCCTGCTTGAAGGCCTTGTCAAAATAGTCTTTTGCAGCAGAGTCTGTCATCAGCGTGTAGTCTTTCTTCAGCGCGCTGACAAATCCCTTGTTGAAGAGTGCCTCGCTGATAGAGTCGCTCTGGCCCTTGAACTCGTCCTTCAGGAAGGGCAGCATGCGCTGGCTTACCATCAGGGCTATCTGCTCTCCGGCGAAGTATGCCTTTGTCTTTTCGTCGATGCCCCTTGCCACGGCGTCTTCATATCCCTTGATGAAGTCGGCCATGTAGGCTGTGTCAACGCCGAAGCCCTGCTTCAGGTAGGGCACAAGGCCGTCGGTGCGCACCATGCCGGCTGAATAGCTGAGCGAGTCAGACTTGGTTATCAGACTAATCTTTGCAGGCTCCTCTACGGCCTTCTTGTCTTTCTTCTTCTTTGCGGCAGCGTCTGCCGTATTGAAAGAAGCACTCACCAGAATGGCGAGTGCTGCTAAAATTATTTTCTTCATTTAATTATTTGTTACCTAAACTGATAAGTTCTATTTTGAAGATAAGCACAGAGAAAGGCTTGATGTCTTTCTGCTCACGGTCGCCATAAGCGAGGTTCTGAGGTATTACAACCTCCCAAACGCTTCCGGCAGGCATGTGTGTCAGGGCTGTGGTCCATCCCGGGATTACCTGGTTGGCGCGCAGCGTTACAGGCTCCTTACGCTCGTAAGAGCTGTCGAACACCTTGCCGTCGATTGTCTTTCCTTCGTAGTGAACTTTTACGGTAGATGTATCTGTAGGCATCTCGCCCTTGCCTTCCTTGATAACTCTGTAGAGCACGCCGCCCTCGAGCTTCTTCACTCCGGCCTTCTTGGCATAGTCAGCAAGATATTTCTCGCCAGCCTTCTTGTTGGCGCCATACTGCTCCTCGATGGCCTTACTTCTGATAGCCTGCATCTTGAGCTGAGCCACGCGCTGAGCCTGCTCAACGGTCATGAGTCCGTTCTTGCCGGTTGTACCGCTGATGAAGCCTGCCATGAAGTTCTTCAGAGATATAGTCTTTGTCGAGTCGCTGCCGAAGAGTTCGTGGTTGATGCCCTTTACCATCTGGTTAGATATCTGCTGACCGATCTGTATACCTGCGTAGTAAGCGGCCTTCTTCTTGTCGTCGCCTGCGTTGGCTCCTTCGTTAAGTCCCTTGAAGAACTCGTCCATGTATGCTGTGTCTACTCCGAGTCCTCTTACCAGATAGTCCTTCAGACCCTGTGTCTGTGCCATACCTATGGCATAGCTCACTGTGTCGACATCGTTTTTCAGGTCTGCCTTAGGTGTTGAATTGCCGCAAGAAACCAATGATGCGGCTGCTACAGCCCAAACGGCTGCGAATGTAAGCTTTTTCATCTTTGTTTTTATTCGTTATTGTTTTATTTATTCTTTACTTTAACGGCTCCTGCCGCCATGCCGGGCTGCCCGCTTAGAGCACCTCGAGCAGCTCAACGTCGAATATCAGCGCTGCGTATGGAGGTATTGAAGCTCCTGCGCCGCCCTCGCCGTAGCCGAGGATGTAGGGTATGAAGAAGCGGTACTTGGCGCCTTCCTGCATCAGCTGCAAGCCTTCGGTCCATCCTGCTATAACCTGGTTGAGGGGGAACACTGCCGGCTCGCCGCGCTGTATGCTGCTGTCGAACACTGTGCCGTCGATGAGGAATCCCTCATAGTGACACTTCACCTGGTCGGTAGCCTTCGGCTTCTTGCCGTTGCCTTCCTTCAGCACCATATATTGCAGTCCGCTGGGAAGCGTAACCACGCCTTCTTTCTTGGCGTTCTCGGCCAGATATTTCTCGCCTTCAGCCTTGGCAACCTTTCCTTTCTCGGCGCGCTCGGCGTTGAGTTTCTCTTCCTGCTTGCGGAAGTAATCCTGTACTATTGTTTGCGCTTCACGGTTAGATACCTTGAGCTCGTTGCCCGCGATAACGTCCTTGATCGCCGCAGCGAAATCATCAATATTCAGCTCTGACGCACCCATCTGTGCCAGCTGGCGGCCGATGCCCAATCCTAAAGCGTAACTTACTTTATCCATTTTCTTTGTCTATTTGTTTATGATTACTACCTTAATAAAATCGTGCAAAGGTAGCATTTTTATCTGATTACGGAATTATTATTGAAGAAAAATCACTAATTTTGTGCATTGTTAATAGTCTTTTGGCCGGGCGGCGGCGCGCTGATGTGCCAACTGCAGGCGCCAGCCGCATCAAGCCGCACCAAGAACGACGGCTAGTCGGCCCGGGAAAGGACTGCCGGATAACCTTTTAACTATAGAAAAGTGATGAAGAAAATTGTTGTTCTTACTGGTGCCGGAATGTCGGTTGAGAGCGGGCTGAGCACGTTCAGGGACGCCGACGGACTGTGGGAGAACTATCCCGTGGCGCGCGTGGCCACACATGAGGCGTGGGAGACCGACCCCGTGTATGTAAATAACTTCTACAACATGCTGCGCAAGAAACTGCAGGCTGCCAGGCCAAACGAGGGGCACAGGCTCGTGGCGGCGCTCGAAGAGAAGTATGACGTAACGGTGGTTACGCAGAACGTGGACAACCTGCACGAGGAGGCAGGCAGCTCGAAGGTGATACATCTGCACGGCGAGCTGATGAAGGTGTGCTCGAGCCGCGACGTAGACAACCCCCACTTCATCAAGACGCTCACGCCCGACTGCCTTGAGGTGAAGCCCGGCGAGAAGGCCGGCGACGGCTCGCTGCTGCGCCCCTACATAGTGTTCTTCGGCGAGGCGGTGCCCAACATCGAGAAGGCGGCCGAAGAGGCCATGGGCGCCGACATCTTCGTAATCATAGGCACGTCGCTCAACGTCTATCCGGCGGCAGGCCTCGTGCAGTATGTCAAGCCCGGCGTGCCCGTATATCTCATCGACCCCAAGCCCGTGATGGCTGCCGGACGCCACGACGTGAAGCAGATAACGGCAGGAGCATCTGAAGGCATGCGCCAGCTGTCGGACATACTCATGAAGTGATGCCGGGGGCAAGGCGCCGTGTCAGTCAAGGACAATCATATCGACAGATGTAACGCGTTGTATTACAGACAGTTACATACGCACGTGCAAAACATGGCTTTTCAGGCTCTAAAAGGCCACGTTTTAGCGTGCAAAAGGCCACCTTTCGCAGTGTGAAAGGTGGCCTTTTGCACTTCTGCCCCGCAACGGCTGGCGGCAGAAGTGCCCGAAACCATGCGGAACTATTGCAAACAAAAACTAAACAAAAAGCATTTTTTGCTATGTTGTTGTCATATTTTAATTAAATTTGCAGCTGCAAACATCAGCGGACCTTGGCGCCGCCTGCACCTCAAGCGCTCACAGGGCGCATGGCCGGGGCCGGCGCCGGGCTGAATCGTATATGAAAATTAACAACTACAAAAGTCTTATGAACATTTCAAAACTAACGCTGTGCGCACTCATGCTGCTCGCCGTTGGCACGGCCGCAAAGGCACAGATGTCGGCCCACGACTACAACAGTCCGGTGGGCTGGGGCACTGTCGGCGGCACCATAACGGGTGGAAACGACGAGGGCGCCATCAAGGTGACCACCATGAGCGAGCTGAAAACGGCGCTCATCGGCACCTACAACCACACTGTGTATATTGAGGGAGAGATTGAAATAACAGGACAGATAGGTCTCGAGAACGTGCAGAACAAGACCATCTACGGACTGCCCGGCTCGGCGCTGGTAAACAGCACACACTCTACCGACAAGAAAAAGAGCGGCATACTGTCGTTCAAGAACAGCAAGAACATCATAATACGCAACGTTACGTTCAAGGGCGCGGGCGCTTATGATATTGACGGCAACGACAATCTTAACCTCACTAACTGCAACTACGTGTGGGTTGACCACTGCGACTTTCAGGACGGCGTGGACGGAAACTTCGACTGCAACAACGGTTCCGACCATATCAGCGTTACATGGTGCCGCTTCCGCTATCTGAAAGAACCTTGGGCAGGAGGCTCAGGCGGAGCCGACGACCACCGCTTCAGCAACCTCTGGGGCGGAAGCGACAGCGAGACCGAGAGCGAGGGTAAGCTGCGCACCACATTCTACAGCTGCTGGTGGGACGAGGGATGCCGCGAACGTATGCCGCGCATACGCTTCGGACAGGTGCATCTGCTCAACTGCCTCTATTCGTCGTCGGTTGCCAACTATTGCATCGGCACAGGCTACAAGTGCAACGCGTATGTTGAGAAGTGCGTGTTCGACGGCGTTAAGAATCCTTGGAAAAACTATGCCACAAGCGGCAAATACACCGACTATAACATAACCATGACCGGCAACCAGGGCGCCAAGGACGAGCAGAAGCGCTCAGGCAGCATAGATTACTTTGTGCCTTCTGACCACTATCAGCTCGACGGCTACGACGTCAGCCTGGTTGACAGCGAGGTAAGAGCCTACGCCGGAGCCACTCTCAGTGTTGAATACGGACAGGGCGTAACCACGGCAATAAGCAATCCGGGCGCTGATGGCGCAGCCGTGAAGTCGGTTACATATTATTCTCCGTCGGGCATGAAGCTGTCAGAGCCGCAGAAGGGCCTCAACATCGTTGTCAGGAAGACGGCCGACGGCAGGGTTATGACATCGAAAGTGATGATAAAATAAACCTTAAAAAAACAATAAAGCACAATGGAAAACGAAATTAAAGACAACATCAAGTTGCCCGACAACGCCTTCACCGAGTTGAAGGAGGGCGAGGAATACCAGCCCGTGATGAGCCCCGACAAGGCTTTTCCCGAAGTTAACGGCTGGTCGGTTACGTGGGGCGTGCTCATGGCCATACTGTTCTCGGCCGCAGCCGCTTACCTTGGCCTGCGCGTAGGCCAGGTGTTCGAGGCCGCCATACCTATAGCCATCATAGCCGTGGGCGTGTCGACGGCAGCCAAGCGCCGCAACCCGCTGGGCGAGAACGTCATCATACAGAGCATCGGAGCATGCTCAGGTGCGGTGGTGGCAGGTGCCATATTCACCCTTCCCGCCATCTACATCCTCAAGGACAAGTATCCCGAGATGGGCGCCTCGTTCATCAACATCCTGCTCAGCTCGCTGCTGGGAGGCATATTGGGCATACTGTTCCTCATACCTTTCCGCAAGTATTTCGTCAAGGACATGCACGGCAAATATCCCTTCCCCGAGGCCACTGCCACCACTCAGGTGCTTATCAGCGGCGCTAAGGGCGGCAAACAGGCCAAGCCGCTGCTGCTTGCAGGACTTGTGGGCGGTCTTTACGACTTCATAGTTGCAACCTTCGGATGGTGGAACGAGAACTTCACCACGCGCGTGTTCGGCTGGGGCGAGATGCTCGCCGATAAGGCCAAGCTGGTGTTCAAGGTCAACACGGGAGCCGCCCTGCTGGGCCTCGGCTACATCGTCGGCCTCAAGTATGCCTTCATCATCTGCGTAGGCTCGCTGGCTGTTTGGTGGCTCATAGTGCCCGCCATGGCGCTCATGTATCCCGACACGGTGCTCAACCAGTGGGATCCGTCAATAAGCACCGCCGTAGGAGCCATGGCGCCTGAAGACATCTTCAACGCTTACGGCAAGTATATCGGCATCGGCGGCATAGCCATGGCCGGCATCATAGGCATCATCAAGTCGTGGGGCATCATCAAGCAGGCCGTAGGTCTTGCCGCAAAGGAGATGAAGGGCAACAAGACTGCTGCCGAGAAGCTGCCCCGCACACAGCGCGACATCCCCTTCAAGATTATCGCCATAGGCTCGATAGCCACGATAATAATCACCTTCATATTCTTCTGGGCCGGCGTAATGGAGGGCAACCTGCTCTTCGCCGTTGTGGGCATACTGCTCGTTGCCGTAATAGCCTTCCTCTTCACCACGGTGGCTGCCAACGCCATTGCCATCGTAGGATCTAACCCTGTGTCGGGCATGACGCTCATGACGCTCATCCTTGCCTCTGTGGTTATGGTGGCAGTAGGCCTTAAAGGCACGGGCGGCATGGTGGCTGCACTCATCATGGGCGGCGTGGTATGTACGGCGCTGTCGGTTGCAGGCTCGTTCATCACCGACCTTAAGATAGGCTACTGGCTCGGCTCTACACCACGCAAGCAGGAGACATGGAAGTTCCTCGGCACTCTGGTTTCAGCTGCAACCGTCGGCGGAGTTATGATTCTGCTCGACAAGACCTACGGATTTGCCAGCGGACAACTTGCCGCTCCTCAGGCCAACGCCATGGCGGCAGTGATCGATCCGCTCATGAACGGCATCGACGCACCGTGGGTTCTCTATGCCATAGGAGCCGTCATAGCCATCGTGCTGACATGGCTCAAGGTGCCTGCACTGGCCTTCGCCCTCGGTATGTTTATCCCAATACAGCTCAACATACCGCTGCTCATCGGCGGAGCCATCAACTGGTATGTTACAACACGCTCTAAGAACGAGGAAGTAAACAGGGAGCGCGGCGAGAAAGGAACGCTCATTGCCAGCGGATTCATTGCCGGAGGAGCGCTCATGGGCGTTGTAAGTGCACTGCTGCGCTTTGCCGAAGTTGACGTGCTCAACACCGAATGGCTGGCCAACCCGCTGTCTGAGATATGCTCGCTCGTGGCTTATGCCCTGCTCATCGTTTATCTGATAAAGAGCACCAAGAAGGCTTAAAGCCCGGCTGAAGCACGATTTAGAGAAGCAAAATGAGGCCTGCAACAGGGCCATGACATATAAATCCGGACTTATGCGACATCGTAAAGATGCATAAGTCCGGATTTTTTATTGCCTGCCGCAGCGGCATCCGGCGCACATACTGCTGTAGGCATAAGGCCGTATGCAGCGCGGCCTCACCCCGTAAGGCTGTCTGAATAAAAAGGAAATGAAGATAACGGCAAATTAAAGGGACGGCTAACGATGACGCGCAAGACAGAGAAGGCTGAACGGAAGACGGATTAAGACAAGATGGAAGGTGGATTAAGACAAAATGGAATTCAGATTAAGGCAGAATAAAATACGGATTAAAGCAGAATAAGACGAACTTAAAAGACAGGCAGGAACAATAAAAAAGCAGGACGGCGGCTGCCGTCCTGCTCTGTATTTGTCATTGCTTGAACTCTCTGTAAGGATGATTCAGGTCGAGATAATGGAAGTTGTGCTGGCGCTGGGCGTTGTGTTTTGGTATAGTCATGTAGTCGCCATACTTGTTAGACAGATATGTGTCATAGTCTGCCACGCCCATCACCTTGGTATCTTCAAAGGTGTATGGCACCGGCGTTCCCAGTATCTTCTTGTCCATTGCGCCCTTTGAGCCGTCGTCGTAGTCGGCCACAAGGCGACATTTGTCGTAGCTGTAGCGGTGGAGCAGGCGGCTGATGCGCTGCTGAACTTCAGCAAGCGTGTACATGCGGCGGCACAGCAGGGGCACCCACGAACTTGGTCCGTGGCCGTGCTTGTAGGGGTCGCGGAAGAGCAGATAGAGCACTCGCTTGTAATATTCGTAGCGTGCGAAGTGGAGCTTGCGTGCCACTGCGCCCTCGGGCACTCCGTCGATGGGGAACACGTCGAGATAAATGCCGCCCAGATACTTAAGGTGCATGCGCTCTATGAGCGTGGTGTCGGCATCCTGAATCTTGGCAAACGGCAGCGGATAGACGCCGTCGTTCTCGGCGCAGACCATCTCATAGGGCTTAGGCAGCCACTCTGCGGCATGCTCAATGAGGCGGTCGTAGTCAGGGCGAGGCATGGCAATGTCGAGGTCGTCGTCCCAGGGAATGAAGCCCTTGTGCCTCACCGCCCCTATCATTGTGCCTGCCCAGATGTAGTAGCGCAGGTTGTGCTCGCGGCAGACGTTGTCTACAGCCTTTAGCGTTTCGAGTATTCTGAGCTGCAGCTCACGTATGTTGTATTCAGCCATAACAGCTTTTTGTTTTATGTATGATGATTGTCGGCCTTCTGACGGCATGTGTCAGAACAGCTCACTGGGTATCAGTTGTGAAGCCTGATTAAAGTCTTCAACGGTGTCGAGCTCTATAGAGAAGAGGTCGGAGGTGTCCACCACGCTGAACTTGTGGCCCTGCGGGATGAGCCGCTCGAAGGCTCTCTCATAGAATATGTCCACAAGATGCTCGCCCTCAATCATGCGGTCGAGCTCGCTGAACAGCGCCTCTGAATAGTCGGCGCATATCTTCTCTATGCCGATAGACTCGCCTATGGCCTTGTCTATGCTGCATGTCTTGCTTATCTCGCTCACCTTTCCGTCTTCGTCGGTTATCACCTTAATCTCTTCCTCGCCCAGCTTGTGGCTGTTGAGCGCAAGGGTTGTGTCGGGCGCTGCAAGCACACGCTCCACTATGCGGCCGTCGAAGAGGATGTCGCTGTCGAGCAGCATAAACTCGCGTCTGGCGACATAGGGCTTTGTGAGCCACAGAGAATATATGTTGTTGGTGGTCTTGAAGTCGGCGTTCTCAATGAAGTGGAAGTCGATGTCGGGATAGTTGCCCTCGAGAAACAGGCGTATCATGCCTCCGCGATAGCCCGTAACCACCACTATCTGCCTTATTCCGGCAGCCACAAGACTGTCTACCGTGCGCTGCAGTATGCACTTGCTGCCAACGCGCAGCAGGCACTTCGGGCGGTCGTCTGTGAGCGGACGCAGCCGCGACGCCATTCCGGCGGCTAATATTACGGCTATCATCGCTTTGCAACTTTTAGTATTATGTCGGCCACCATGCGGTTCTGCTCCCTGCGTCCGAGGGTTATTCGCATGTGCGAGTTGATGTCAGGCTCGTCCATAAACTTCACCTTATAGCTCTGTCCGGCAAATTCCTGCTGC
>ULJB01002072.1_pt1 | contig 35760 bp, 25 predicted proteins | sample 1950771 | NCBI WGS metagenome assembly ULJB01 (sample SAMEA4835461, study PRJEB28245) | human gut metagenome | biome: gut microbiome; material: fecal sample | place: Denmark | collected 2008
GAATATTATTTATCTGCATATTTAACTTAAAACATAAAAAAATTTTTTTTGCTATTAAAAATTGACATAGTGATTTTTTTGTTTTTAGATAATATTGCTGCGTCTATTCTCAAGGGTATAAGTGTGTATATAAAAAGTGTTTCTTCAAAATTAAATTTTACTGCCGGAAAAGTAGATTTATATTCTGACTTTGACGGGACGTATTGTCCGGCAAGGCATTCATCTCTACATGACCCTGCTGCAAATAAGTTTATGTCAGAATATTGTGCTAGAATGGATAGCTTTTTTAAGTCAACTAACGGTGATATCCATTTTAATATTACAACCGGACGAACTTTTGGAGAATATGAAGCTGTTTCATGGCTGTTAAAGATGCGTAATTTTAGGTTGCCTTTCCCTGAAACCGTTATAACAAAGGACGGCAGTGATAGGTTACTTAAAAATGGCTCAGATATGGAGTTCTATGAAGGAGGGAAATTTCCGTTTTCATACAATACCACTTCAAAAGAAAAAGAAAATAATATAAAAAAAATGTCTAACTGGGATGGGGAAGCTATTTATAAGGAATTAAGACGGCTTGCAGATAAGTATAAGATAAGATTTGTAGAAGCTGATTCTCAAAATTCAGTTTCGGACTATGGAAACAGATCCCTTTACAGCAGTGGAAAGCTCGACCCAGATGAATGGAAAAAATTGCCAGGAGAAAACGGAAGAATTTTGCATCATGAATCACCTATTGCTGATTATGTTCTCGGTTCAAGAAATGACGGAAGATTAAAATTTTACCTTCTGTTTCCGCCGGACTACGGATTTTGTCCAGTTAGAAACGGTATATATGATAACTTAATAAATGATTTTAAAAATTATATGATGTCAAATAATATTAGTTATAATATGGTCTGGGAGCCAGCTACTAATTCAAATATGCATCGTATATCCTGCTCTATAACTCCTAAATTTGAAAACGGAGCATTGACAAAATTATATGATACAAAAGATGCTGTAAAAAAAGCTGCAAAAAATAATGATATAGTGATAACAGCAGGAGACGGCTCCAATGATTTTGATATGCTTAATCCTATAAAATATTTAGATGAAGACTTCCTTAATCAATGTGAACAAAAATCAAAATACAAAGATTTTTATCATCAGGACATGAAAAAATGTTTAGAAGATTTGCAAAAAGTCTACAATAATGATGAAAGTATATACATAAAAGGTTTGCGAAAAGAATTGACAGAAAACGGTTTTCTTAGAACAATTGAGAAAATGCCGATTTATAGTATAGTTATTAAGAAAAAAAATACGAAGTTGCAGCCGCTTATAGATGCATTTGAAAATATTGGAAAAGTAGTAGCAGTTGAAAAAGGAAAACTTGATGATGGAATAAAAAAAATAGTAAAAAATCATGCCGAAAAAATTTCAAAATATAAAAATTCTATGTCAGAGGAATTTAAATCTTTCATATTTGGCGCAAAAAAATCCGTTAAGAATAATTATTTATCACTAAAGATTGCGGCTTTGATTTTTTTTGTCTCTATAACAGGATATGCAGGATATAAATATTTCATGAAATGGCATAAAAATGAAGATAGTACCGGTTCTTCAAAATTCAATCTCAATAGATAAAGTTAAAAATAAAATTATAAATAAAAACTATATTTCGCGAGTAAAAGTCATCAAGTTCAAAAAATAATTTATTCGGGAAAAGACTAAAGAAAATAAGAGAAGCAAAAGGATTGACACAACAAGAATTAGCGGAATTATGTGATTTACAGACTAATTCAATTACTTTAATAGAGATAGGTGAAAGGGCTGCATCATTCTCAACAATAGAACTTCTCGCTGAAAAATTAGGGGTAAGTTATGCAGAACTATTTAATTTTGACTGCGAAGATGGGTTTGAATCTTCCAAACAAAATCTTTTAGATTATTTGAATACTGAATTAAAAGATTTAGACGAACATCTGTTACAGCATATAAACCTCAAAAGAATAGTCTTTTAAGACTTGCTTTTCTAATTTCTTGCAGTCTAATACCAAAATCTTTAGTAATGTCCATATTACTGACATTATAGGTTTAATTTTTATATTTTTCATCTTCAGTTAAATTTTTGGTAAATAAAAAATTCCCGGAGATGGATTCGAACCACCGTTGGAAGAGCCAGAATCTTCAGTCCTGCCACTAGACGATCCGGGAATGATTCTTGCAAAATTATTCTACTGCAAACAAATAAATATTACAAGACTTTTTATTAATAAAAATTTTTTCTGCTCATTTTTTTTGTAATATATAAAAAACATTTATTTAGACTTATTAAAATCTCTCGGATTTACACCGTGTATCCAGTTTGATTCAATCTGTTCCAGAGAAATTCCTTTTGTTTCCGGAACAAAGAAATATACAAACAAAATACATAAGAATGATACAGCCGCAAATCCCCAGAATGTGCAGGCTCCGCCTATATTATGTATAAGTATGGGAAAGCTTCCGACTACAAAGAAATTGAATGCAAAGTTTGCGACCGTACATATACTCATTGCAATCCCCCTGATTTTAAGCGGAAAAACTTCAGAAACTATTATCCAGCCGATAGGACCCAAGCTCATTGCAAAGCATATTATATATGCTACAAGGCTGCCGACAGCAACATATTTAAGATTTTCTCCGAGTGCTGCTTCAAATGCAAACGCGCTGCCCAGTGAGATTAAGCTAAGCATGACTCCTGTCAGACCAAAATAAAGAAGCGGTTTCCTACCGATTTTGTCAGTAAAGAATATTGCAACAACAGTCATTAAAAAGTTTACAACACCGATGCCGGTTGTGGCATATATTGCATTTAAGTTTGAATCAAATCCTGCAACTTTAAATATTGTTGGCGCATAGTAAATTATTGTATTGATCCCAGTGCAGATTTGGGCAAACATTATTCCTATGCCGACTACAAAAGGCATAATCATCCATTTTTTGAATTTGAATTTTTGACCTGAAGTTTTTTTATTTAATTTTAAAGTTCTCTTTATTTCTTTAATCTCTGTCTCAATATCGACATCCGGTTCAATTTTCTTTAACACTTTTTCAGCGTCATCATCTTTATTTTTGCTGATAAGCCATCTTGGCGTATCACTCATGAAGCACATTCCAATCAACAAAACAAGCCCCGGAAGCACTCCTGCCAAAAGCATCCAGCGCCAGTTAAATACTGCCTGTGCAAATGCGGCATTTATAAAGTAAGAGAACAATATACCTGCCGTAATTGCCCATTGATAAAGAGAAACGAGAGTTCCTCTGACAGCTTTCGGAGAAATTTCGGATAAATACAAAGGTATTACAAAATTAACAATTCCAACAGCGAGTCCGACAAATATTCGTGAAATTATAAGTACGTAAACATTAGGTGCGAAACCGCATAAAATCGAACCTATAATAAATATAATGGCAGTTGCTATAATAATTTTTTTTCTGCCGAATATATCAGCCAGTATTCCGTTTGTAGCAGCACCTATTACAGCACCGATTAAAACCGAACTGACAACTATACCCTGTAAAGAGTCTGATAAATCCCATGTTTCGTTAATAAACAAAAGGGCTCCCGATATAACACCTGTATCATACCCTGATAATAAACCGCCCAGAGAGGCAATGATTGCAACAACATATAACCAGATAAACTTAAATCCTGCCATAATAAACTCCTCAGAAACTATTTATATTTTAAATTATTTTGGTAATTTATTCCAGATATTTTTTAAGAAATATGAAGGTATAGCAGCTATTTTTTTTTCATGTAGTTCATTAAGATTTGTTAACATGCATTATAATCAGTCAATTCCAAAAGCCTAAAATACTTTTTATAAATATACCGGATATAAAATCAAACAGGGGAAAGAATGAACATAAAACTTTGCAGATATATATTAAATACAACAGGTAAAGCTTTAAAAACATCTACAAGACCTGTGATTAAATTTGAAAAATTAAATGCAATGGGAGCGGCTAATCCTTATACAGGAGAGATTATTCTTAATAAAAAACTAAATTTCTGTATACTGAGACATCTCTTTTTAAAAAAATATATAAGACATGAACTAAAACATGCCGAACAATTTCAAATAATGGCTCGCTATTTTGCAGGACAAGAAAAAAACACAGAAGAAGGACTCCGCAAATTTGCACAAATGCTGGGTAAAAAGATTTATAACAATCCGTCAATCGGGGTAATTAATGCCAAATATTACACAAAGGTAATAAAAAATGATGGGATAATTACAAAGAGTAATCCGCTGTTTGCTAAAGCAAAAGAATACGTAAAAGCTTTTAACGAGTATCCTGATATGTCAAAAGTTTTAGAAAATGAATCCAGTCAGAGTTTTTTTGATTATGTAGGTAATTTATATAAGTCTATAAAAGCCTATAGGAACAATCCGCTTGAAAAAGAAGCTGTCTCAGCTTCAAAAATAAGATAATAAGCATTATTTTAATATCCATCAAAGTCGTAAAGTTGTAAGACTTAATGTAAAAGAACACATGGTTTGATTATTTGTTCCACATGGTTTGATTATTTTCGGCAATATGAAGTCTGAGTTTTTCTCAATTCCCGCAGTAGCTTTTTATCAAAATCATCTACATTTAACAATATCTTTGAAATAAGTTATAATTCTTCTTCTTTAAATTTTTTCAAAGTATACTTATCGTAAATATTAAGTTTACCTTCTTTTTCTAATTTTTCTAACATAGTTATTTGTGCTTTTCTTACTGCAGCATGAAAATCAAACTGTATTATTTCTTCTGGACTTATGTCTCCATTTTCGAATTTGTTTTTTAAGAAGTTATACATAGATTGGCGTTTTTCAAATAAATCTGAAATTTCCATTTGTCTTACTACTTGTTCATGAGTATAGGATCTTTTGCTGTTATTTAGTGTTGCATACAAACAGTCTACCCATGGAACTCTTTCATCATTTCTTATAATTGTACTGAAAGTATCAAAAGTTAAATTCCTAATATCATCATAACTGAATGCTCCTTGAGGGTAGTTTGGCTCAAAGAAATTTCTTATTTCATCTATCTGTTGAATACTTAAATCTTCAAGATTGACATTTTTCAACCTGTTTTTATAATAAATTTTTGTAGGGTCTTCTGTGACAAGATTTTCAATCGCTTCCTTATGTGATTTTATCATATTAAGGAATACTACACCTGCATCTTCCGGTCTGTTGAAACCAATTTTTTCCATTTTACCTTTTCGAAAATCAGGATGAATTAAATGGGGATTTTTTGAAGTAAATATAAAAGATGTTGCATAACCTCCATCAGCGGCCGGCTTACTGCAGTTATCCAGCAAACTTTTAAAATAATTTATATTATCAACATTATCATTATTTTCGTTTAGGATTTTTATATCTTCAGGGGTAAAGTTTAAGTTTAACAATCGTTTAGCCTGTGTATACGTCATTCCTAAATGATTTTCAGGTTCGTCAATAACTGTAATAAATCTATAACGTCCTTGTTGACTAGATATCTGATGAGCATTTAATAGATTTTTAATATTTGCAAAGAAGTCCTCTTTCGAAGTCTTTACAAGTTTTACTACATCATAAGGTAGTGGACTTAGGATATAATTAATTCTATTTATAATATTATTAATTACATTTGTTTCTGAACCATGCAAAAGGATTGATGGAGGAACCGGTATTTCAGGATTTCTTATTGACTCAACAAATGGTACTAAAAAAGATTGTGCAAGCTTTGCTTTTTCTTTAGTATAGCCAAGAAATCCGTTTTCTAAATTATACATTACAAATTTATAAGCATCACTGCCTTTAAAACTTGGATTATGAGGATTAACCGATTTATGTATAAACTCGTCTTTAGTTAAATTTTTGGTATTTTCGCATTTTACAGAAACAGAGTTATAATTATTGTTTCTATATTGAATATTTTTATTTATATTGTTTATAGCAGTGATTTTCATATTTTAACCATAATATTATTTAGATATTTCCCAATTCATCAAGGGATTTTTTAGTTTCTTGAAATGTTTTTTCAGCTTCTTTTAAGACTTTATTTGTAGATCTCTCATATCTCCAAATGATAAATTCAGTAATAGCCCAAATCCCGCCAATTATTGCAGCTCCTATAGCAATTTTCTTCCCTTTACTCATTTTGCTTTTATCTTCATGTTCAAAAGTTACTTTGAGAATGGATTATCAAGGAATTTAAGAGTTTTTATCAGTAAGTTTTGAAATATTTCCCCCGAAACTTAAAAAGTTTGAGAATTTTCTCAAACTTCTGGGGGTACTTTTCTCAATCTCTCTGATAATCTACAAAAAGCACACTAAAAAAGGGCTTGAAGGTGATTTCAGCCCTAATGTACGAAAAAACTCCCCAGGTTGGACTCGAACCAACAGCCTACCGGTTAACAGCCGGTTGCTCCGCCATTGAGCTACTGAGGATTATTCAAACCGCAACTTAAATCAGTCGGGGCTTATGTGTTTATTATATAATAAAAAATTTTTATTGTAAAGTCTTTTTTATAATTTTTTTAGTAAATTAAAGGTTTACTTTATTTCGCTTGATTCTGTTGTTATACTGGAAAGCTTTATGAGCTTTTCAAAATCAGTATAACGCGAACCAAGTTCGGAGAAAGTGCCGATGTCGACAATTTCTCCGTCTTTCATATAAATAAGTTTATTGCATGCTTTAAGTGTTGAAAGTCTGTGCGCAATTGCTATTATTGTTTTTGATTTGCTGATTTGTTTTAGCATTTCTGTTATTTCATTTTCAACCTGCACATCAAGTGCTGACGTTGCTTCATCAAGAATAATAATTTGAGGATCCCTGTAGAGGGCTCTTGCAATTGCAAGACGTTGTTTCTGGCCTTGAGACAACCCGTTTGAGCCTATTATAATGTTCGAATTTATTCCGTCAGGATAATCCTTTATAATATCATAAATTTGTGCTGCTTTTAATGCTTTTATAACTCCTTCGTCATTTATTTTTTCAAATCCCCATGCCACATTTTCTTTTATTGATTTATCCAAAATATTAATTTGCTGGGGAACATAGCCTATTATATGTCTGAATCCGGCAAAATTGTTTTGATTTAGCGGCAAACCGTCTACAGCAATTTCGCCTGAGTCGGCAGGTAAAAGACCAGTCAAAACATCTGCAAGGGTGCTTTTCCCAGCCCCGGAAAGTCCTATTATCCCGATAAAGTCGCCTTTATTAATATCAAAAGAGATGTTTTTTAGAACCTGTTTTGTGTTGTTGTAGGAAAAGCATATATTTTTAAATGTTATTCTATTTTTAAATTCAATATTATTTTGTGCCGAAAAGTTTGATTTTTGGAAATTCGCAAGATTACATTTTTCAAATTCTTTATTTATATTTATGACAATATTTCTTGTGGCATTAATGTTAAGTATTGATGATTGGATTCTGTTCAGAGCAGGTGCAATTCTAAATAGTGCTGCAATAACTATTGCGAAAGATGCTACAAGCTCAGTTGAGTTATTACCTGTTGAAATTTGCAGAGAAAGTATGCAGGCAATGAGTAATAGTGCGGTTACAATAAGCATTTCAATGATGTATGGTGGTATTGAATTGAAAAATCCCTGCTTGATTTGTAGTTTTCGAAACTGAGTTTCGTTTGTCATGTATTTGTCAAAAAATATTTTCTCTGCTGATAATATTTTTAGTTCTTTTATATTCATTATATTTTCAAGCAGAGATGATTTATAATTTTTATAAACAGTGTTCATTGATGCATTGATAAGAGATATTTGTCTTTTGAAAAATTTATTTTGAATATAAAGTGCTGATACCGTAAAAATAATTGTTCCGACGGCAGGCAGCGGAAATTTAATGAATAATAAGCCGATTATCATTATAATAATTACTGTATTTGTCAAAAGGTTTAACCCGCGCATTATAAAACCGTCAACTGATGCATTACAAAGGTTTTCGATTGTGTGTAATTTAGAGCTGTTTGAGGTCTTCATTGTATCTTTGTAAGGCGTGTAAAGATAATATTCCATAAATCTTGATGTAATATCTTTTTTCCAATCACTCACGAATTTATTCTGAACGTATTGAACATAGATCATGTAAATATTTTTAGCAATAAATATTAAAAGGACACACAGCCCTATAAGGAGAGCGGTTGTAACAGAATTATTAATAGTAAAATACGGTATATGAACGGTTTTTGAAAAATCTTCGGGACTTATGATCATTAGCATAAAAGGGTAAATCAATGCAACTCCGACAAGTTCAAGAACACCTGCTATTAAAGACAGTATTATGAAACAGAATAGACCTGCATAGTGTCCTTTACCGTAATATGAGATAAATTTTCTGTAATTCTCGAGTTTCATATAAACCTTATTTAATTATTAAGATAATAGCAATTTTTTGTAATATAATATATAATCATGGTAAAGGAAGGAGTTAATTATGTCAAATCCAATATTAAATGAAAACAGGTTTTCGCCTCAGGAGAGAATTCTTGATGGCGAGCCGATGACTGTGTCTGGTACTGTGAATAAAATTTTAATGTTATTTGCATGTTTGATTGCAGGTGCAGGAATAAGTTTGTATTCATTGTTTACAAATCCGTCAATTGTTCCGGCCTTATTGATCGGCGGCAGTATACTCGGTTTTTTGCTTGTTTTATTTACTTGTTTTAATATTAAAATTGCTAAATATACCGCAGCTCCGTATGCTTTAATGGAAGGACTTGTTTTAGGTGCATTTTCAGCATTTTTTGAAGCTCAGTGGCATGGAATAGTTTTGCAGGCTATACTTGCTACATTTGCGGTTTTGTTTGTGATGCTTATGCTTTATAAGGCAAGAGCAATCAGGTATACGGAAAAATTTCAGGCAGTTCTAATGACTTCAATGTTTTCAATTCTTGCAATTTATTTAATTCAGATTATTGCATCATTTTTCGGACGCGGAATTCCTCTTATATGGGAAGCAGGTGCTGTAGGAATAGGATTTAGTCTGTTTGTTGTTGTTATCGCAGCTATGTCGTTAATTCAGGACTTTTTCTTTATAGAGTCTGCGTCTCAAAATATGTTGTCTAAAGATTATGAATGGTATGGGGCTATGGGGCTTATGATTACTCTTGTATGGCTTTATACCGAGATTTTAAGGCTGCTTGCAAAATTAAACAGCAGGAATTAGTTCATTAAATTATATCTGATAATAAAAAGGACTCAGAAAATGAGTCCTTTTTTAAATAAATTCTCCATAAATATTACCGTTTTTATAATTTGTTATTTTAATTTTTTGAAGTGTATTTAAAAGTTTTTCATCTTTTGAGTTTATCAAAACTGTTAAATAATTTCTTGTAACTCCTTTAAGCATGCCTGTTTTTTTATCAGGATGTTTTTCTATTAAAATTTCATGTTCTTTACCTGTATTTTTGTTGATGAATTCCGTATATTTTATAAAGCACAGAGCTTTTACAATATCCGCTCGTATTTGTCTTATTTTTTCATCAACCTGATCCGTTCTTTGAGCTCCCTTTGTACCTTCTCTTATTGAATACGGAAATACATGAATTTTAGTTAAGCCGGATTTTTTAAGATTATCCAGCGTTGTGTGAAAGTCCTCTTCCGTTTCGCCTGCAAAACCTGTAATAATATCGCTTCCGAGAAACGGCAGGTCAAACATTGAATTAATTTTATCTATCTGCGAGAGATATTCTTCAACCGTATAAAATCTGTTCATTGAACGGAGGGTTTTGTTGCATGCTGATTGAAGGGAAAGATGAAAATGCGGACAGAATTTTTTTGATTTTGATAAAAAATCCAGCAGTTCATCTGTTATTTCATGCGGATTTAAAGAACCGAGTCTGTAGCGTGCAATATTTGTGCGCGATTCAATTTCTTTCAGCAAATCCAGCAGTGTTAATCCGTGTTCTTTGCCCCACAGACCGATATGAATACCTGTAAGCACTACTTCTTTAAAACCGTGTTTTGAAAATTCATTAATCTGATTTATTATAAAATCAACATCGGCGCTTCTGCTTTTGCCTCTTGCAAACGGGATAATACAATATGAGCATCTGTTATCGCATCCGTCTTGAATTTTAATGCTGGCACGAGTTTTAGACATGTCATTAAGAGAAACTTTATCAAACTCTGCCAGTTGCATGATATCACCTGCAATACATTTTTCATTAGAATTTTTCATTGAAATCAGTGTTTCATATAAGTGAAGTTTTTCGTCATTGCCGATAACATAGTCAATAAATTCATGTTCCATAAGGCGTTCTTTTTCGATTTGTGCTACACAGCCTGTAAGTATGTTTATAATCCGCGGATTTTTATGTTTGGCATTTCTCAGCAAATACATTGCTTCATTATCGCTCTTATGCGTAACAGTGCAGGAGTTTAGTATGTAGTAGTCTGCATCTTCAATATTTTTAGTGTTTGTTATTTCGTGTTTTTCTAAATTTTCGGCTATTATTGAGCTTTCAAACTGGTTAGCTTTACAGCCCATTGTGTGAATATAAAATTTTTTCATATCCTAATAATATAGAAAATATATTTTTGTGTAAATATTTTTAACAATAAAAAAATTTTTTAGCAAAAAATTTTACTTTTTGGTTTTAATAAAGTATAATCAATTTGTGAAAGTGTAGGTGTGTGTATGCAAATTTCAGCAATCAGCCCTAATTTCCAGGGTAAACGCGACAGAATAGATGAACTTATAAGCTTAGATGATGCTTCTGTTCAACGAATAGCTTATATGAAAACTTTATCCCGTTCTGATGAAAAGAAACACAATCGTATAACGAACGGTCTTATTGCAGCTTCCCCGGTTGCAGCGGGATTAAGTGCCGCAGTTTTTACAAAAGGTAATACTAAAATATTTTCTAAAGAAGTTTCAGGTCTAGCCGCAAGAGCTGCCAACGGATTAAAAGTCGGTGGTTTATGGGGCGCAGGTTTGGCAGCTGTAGGCCTTGTAGGTCTGGCTAAAGCAGAATTATCAAAAGTTTCCCCGGAAGTCAGAAAATTTGACAGAGAACATCCGCTTCTTTCTCTGGGTGCTTTGCTCGCTGCAGGATTCGGTGCAATTGCTCTTGTAAATAAAGGAGCTGTTAAACTGGCTTCTAAAGAAGCTCCTAAATTTATGCAAAAGGCAACTGAAAAGGCTGCAAAATTCTTAAATACTAATAAAGCTATAACAGGTATGAAAAATGGTATTAAGAAAATTGCATCAAAAACTCCTGAACCGTTGAAAAATGTTGGAGAAGGTCTCTTGAGCTGGTCGCCGCACATTCTTTTATTGGGTGGTGTTTTACATTCTTTGAGTCATGGATCGGCTGTAAATCGCGAATTTAACAAAAATTATAACGAGATAAAAGAAAAACAGTTGAATTTAGCTAAAGCCCGCCAGAGGGAACTTGTTATGGAAAATGATTTCTTAAAAACAGATGCTCAAAACAGAGAAGATTTAGCACTTTTAAAAGATCCGGTTAAAGACCTGCCGGAAGAAGTTGTTGAAAAAATGGAAGATCTTCACTCTGAAGACATTGATTAATAAAATAAGGATTAATAAAATAAGACCGATTTTATTTATCGGTCTTTTTTATTGCAAAACTTTTTACAGCATTTTCGGCCGCTTTATATATTTCTCTTATAGATTTAACAAAATTTTCTCTAGTATCAATATTTAAGTTTAAAGGTGCTCTATATGGTGATGTATCACTATATGTCCTATGCTTAAATACCGTGATAGCAGAATTATTGAATAAGTCATGTTCCAATTCGGAAAAATATATATCTACATTTTCCTTTTTTTCATATTTTATCATGCTCATAAAAAAAGAGATATCCAAACAGGATATCTCTTTTACAATTATTAATGAATAAATTATTTCATTAATTCGCCTACAGCTTTGTATACAGCCATACGTTTAGCTGCATCTTCTTCTGCTTTTGTATAAAGAGCTTCAGCAGCTTCAGGATTTGTTTTAAGCAATGACTTATAACGTCCTTCAGATCTGATGAAGTCTTGATAGCTTCCCTTCGGATCTTTAGCATCCCAGGTGAACGGTGCGTCAGGGTTAGCAGGGTTGTATCTGTATAACGGGAAGTATCCTGCTTCAACAGCACGTTTTTGTTCTGTCTGGGTTTTGCTCATATCGATACCGTGAGCGATACAAGGAGCATAAGCAAAGATGATTGAAGGTCCTTTGTAAGCTTCAGCTTCCTTGAATGCTTTAAGAGTTTGAGCTCTGTCAGCACCTAAGGCAACTGATGCTACATATACGTAACCGTAAGACATACTCATCAAGCCCATGTTTTTCTTATATGTTCTCTTACCGCCTGTCGCAAATTTTGCAACTGCACCTGTCGGAGTTGACTTAGAAGCCTGACCGCCTGTATTTGAATAAACTTCGGTATCAAGAACAAGGATGTTTACATCTTTGTCCTGAGCTAATACGTGGTCAATACCGCCGTATCCGATATCGTTTGCCCAGCCGTCTCCGCCGATAATCCATACGGATTTGTCAGTGAAGTAGTCTTGAAGTTCTCTGACTTTTGCTAAATCAGGACATCCGCAATCTGCATATTTTGCGATAACTTCTTTAGCTTTATCCTGAGCTTTAACAGCTTCTTCTGTTTTCGAATTTTCGAAGTGAGCCATAGCGCCTTCAAGAGCTTCTTTCAAATCAGCAGGAGTTTTTTCGTTAGAAAGAACTTTTTCTACATAAGATTTCAAAGTTGCTCTGTTCTGGTCAACTGCAAGTCTCATACCAAAACCGAATTCAGCGTTGTCTTCAAACAATGAGTTAGCCCATGCAGGTCCTCTGCCGTCTTTATTCTTAGTATAAGGAATAGTCGGGAAAGTACCTGAGTAGATTGAAGAGCATCCTGTTGCGTTAGCAACGATAACGTTTTCTCCGAACAATTGAGAAACAAGTTTAACGTAAGGAGTTTCTCCGCATCCTGCACATGCGCCAGAGAATTCAAACAACGGTTTTCTAAGCATTGCGCCTTTAATTGTATTCGTGTTGTTTTTACCCATAACGTTGTCGGGAAGTGCATCGAAGAATTCTTCGTTAACCATTTCACCTGCGGCTTCTTCTTTCTCAATAGAAGACCATGTTAAAGCTTCTTTGCCTGCAACTTTTGTCATAGGACATTGATCTAAGCAGACACCGCAACCTGTACAATCTTTGCAGTAAACCTGAACTTTGAATTTTTCACCGTGATCGTTTGGTTTAGCATCAACCGTGTTGAATGATGCAGGTGCATCTTTCAAATCATCAGCTTCAACAAGTTTGGTTCTGATAGCAGCATGCGGGCAGGCAGATGCACAAATTCCGCATTGAATACAGAATTCTGAATTCCAGTGAGGAACTCTCGGTGCAATTCCGCGTTTTTCAAGACATGCTGTTCCTGTCGGGATAACCCCGTCTACGCTCATTGCTGATACCGGAATATCATCGCCTTTTTGTCTCATTGAAGGTTCAATGATTTTTTTAGCAAAGTCTGATGCGTTATCAGGAATTAATTTAACATCTTCAGCACATGCTACTCCGTCAAGTGATGCCGGAACAGGTACTTCTTCAGTTGCGTTAACTGCTGCATCAATCAATGCTAAGTTCATGTTTACAACATCGTCGCCTTTTTTCTTGAAGGTTTTCTTAGTCATTTCTCTCATACCTTCAAGAGCCTGTTCAAACGGAATAATGCCTGATACTTTGAAGTATGCAACCATCATAACGGTGTTAGCACCTTTTCCTCTTAAGCCCGGTTGTTGTTCGATAAGTTTTTCCGCATCTACGTTGTAGAATTTGATTTTCTTATCAATAATAGTTTTTTGCATATCGCGTGTAAGGTGTGCGAATGCTTCATCTTTTGTATAAGGGCTGTTAAGTAAGAATGTACCGCCTTCTTTAATACCTTTTAACAGGTCATATCTGCCAACGTATGCATGAGCAGAGCATGATACAAAGTCAGGAGCTGTGATAAGGTATGTTGATTTAATCGGTTTGTCTCCAAATCTTAAGTGAGAAACGGTTACACCGAAAGATTTTTTAGAGTCGTAAGCAAAGTAAGCTTGCGCATCTTTGTTTGTGTACTGACCTATAATCTTAATTGAGTTTTTGTTAGCTCCAACTGTACCGTCAGAACCTAAGCCCCAGAACATGCAGTTTGTAGTTCCTTCCGGTTCTGTAACAATATGTTCTTCAACTTTCAATGATTTGTGAGTTACATCATCTTCAATACCTACAGTGAATCCGTGGAAACCGTTATTCTCAGCATGTTTGTAAACAGCAAGAACCATAGACGGAGTGAATTCTTTAGAAGCCAAACCGTAACGGCCGCCGATAATTCTGACATCTTTGCCTTCCATTGCAGCTACAACGTCTAAGTATAAAGGTTCGCCGATTGATCCGGGTTCTTTAGTTCTGTCAAGAACAGTAACACGTTTAGCAGTTGAAGGAACAGCTGCTAAGAAACGTTTTACGTCGAACGGTCTGTATAATCTGACTTTAACCAGACCGTATTTAGTACCGCGTTTAGCGTTCAGGTATTCAATTGTTTCTTCAATTGTTTCGCAGCCTGAACCCATTGCAACGATGACATCTGTAGCATCAGGTGCACCTACATAATCGAACGGGTGATACTGTCTGCCTGTTATAGATGCAACTTTGTCCATATATTCCTGAACAATGTCAGGTACTGCATCATAGTATTTGTTAACAGTTTCACGGCCCTGGAAGTAAACATCAGTGTTTTGAGCTCCAACTTTGCAAATAGGAGCTTCCGGTCTCATTGCTCTGTTTCTGAATTCTTCAATATATTTAGGTTCTACAAGTTTTGCAATATCTTCATAAGATATTTCTTCAATTTTATGAACTTCATGAGATGTTCTGAAGCCGTCAAAGAACTGCAAGAACGGAACTTTTGCTTTGTAAGTTGATAAATGTGCAACTAAAGCTAAATCCATTTCTTCCTGAACTGAATTTGCTGCGAGCATTGCATAACCTGTATTACGGCATCCCATAACATCTGAATGATCACCGAAAATTGCCAATGATTGAGCTGCAATTGCACGGGCTGCAACGTGGATTACGTGCGGTAACATTTCACCGGCCATTTTGTGCATTACAGGTATCATTAATAACAAACCTTGAGAAGCAGTGTATGTAGAAGTTAAAGATCCTGCAGCTAAAGAACCGTGAACGGCACCTGCTGCCCCAGCTTCTGACTGCATTTCAGCTACTCTTACTTCTTCGCCCCAGATATTCTTTTTGTGCTGAGACGCCCATTCATCAATCCATTCACCCATTGTTGATGAAGGAGTGATAGGATAAATTGCGGAAACTTCGCTCAAGGCATAGGCAATATGCGCTGCAGCGTAGTTGCCGTCAACTGTTATAGTCTTTCCTGGCATAATTACAAACCTCCTTATTTTATGCGCTATTTACTTAATAACTATACCCCTTAATTTTAATACAAACAAAAATTTTTGACAAAAAATAATTAATGATTTATAATCACACTTGTATCATTTTTGTAATAATTTACCCCTGATCGGGCAAAAAAATTTATAATGATGTTTTTATATAATTGATCTTTATGGAGTTGTGTTTATGATTAAATTAAGTCAAAAAGTTTTAAGCGGACTGGGTAAATACCCTAGAACAAAACCAAAACCTGAAAATATTGTGGACGGTGTAAATATAAATAAGCTTAAGAAATCAGGGAAAAACAACAGGTCAAATACATCTTCCCCGCTGGAACGTTCTCCTAAAAATGATACTTTCAGCGTGCAGACAAATAAAAACACTAAAGCTGCATCTGCTAAAAAGCAGGAGGATAGAAGAACTCATATTGGTGATTTTTTAGTTAAAAGCAACATGAGACTTGCAGAAGATTATAAATCAGACTTGAAGCGCGTTGCGCTTGAAGTTCCTGGTACTTCTTTTATGATGGAAGCTAATACCAGTTCTGCAAAAGGACTTAAATCAATTCTTGAAAAACTTGCAAGCAGAAGTGCGCAATTCCCTGATCGTGGTTATAGAGGTGTAATTAGAGATGGTGTTAGAGCTACTATATTTATGCCTGATGCCGATAAGAATTTCCCAAAAATTATAAAAGCAATGGAAAATAAAGGGTATAAAATTGCAAAAACCTTTGCGGAAGACGCTAATGGAAATATAGTATTGAATAGAAACGGCATGCCTAAAATGGTTGATGATATTGATGTCAGGTTTGGAGATAATGCTGTACCTTCAGGTTATGAAGATGTTCAAATACGTTTTGAAAAAGGCGATAAACTTTATGAATTATTAATCTTGCCTGGTCCAAACTATGCTGTCTTTAAAGAAAAAGAGCATAAAATGGTTTTTGAAAACTTGAGAAAATATAAAGATGACGTTTTTAGGAATGATGAGGGTGCAAAACAAATTATAAAAGCTATTCAAAAAGAATTTCATACAGTTACAAGGCCTTTGTATAAACAAGCGTTGGAGAGAGATGTCTTAGGCAGCAGGAATGTCTCTCCAGAACCGATTACATTTACAGAAAAAGGGATTGATACCATAAACAAATTGTTCAAATCTTTAAAGACTTTGTATAGAGGTAAATTTGACGCCCTCCCACCAAGTAAGAAGTCTAAACCTGATTTCCGCCAGACAAAAAATTATAGAACTCTTGATATGATAGAAAATAATTTGCGTAAATTTATGGAGGAATATAAACCTATAACTCAATAATTGCAACATTTTCTATATGAAAAGTATGGCAAAACATATCAAATGGCTGTATTGATTGTACTCTACAGCCTTTTTCACGTAAATATTTTAAATCACGTGCAAGAGTTGCGGGGTTACAGCTTACATAAATGATTTTTTCTTTTGTATGTTTAAGCGTTTCATCAAGTGCTTCTTTAGTACAACCTTTTCTAGGCGGATCAAGAATTGTTATATCGAAATTTTTCTTTATTGATTTCAAATATTTTGTTGTATCTGCGGTGTGTAGGTCGACATTTCTTATCCCATTCAGTTCTAAAACTTCTTTTGCTTTTTCTATTGATTCTTTATTTTCTTCAACGCTTACAACTTTTTCAGACACGTCGCTAACTACAATTCCAAAACTGGCAATACCTGCATACGCATCAAGAACTGCAGGTCTTTCGTGGTTGGATATTTCATCTTTTACGTATTTAAAGATATTTTCAGCACTTTTCGGGTTAACCTGAAAAAAGGTTGATGCGCCGATTTTGAAAGTTTTGTCTAAGATTTTTTCATAAATAAAATCGCGGCCACAGACACATATGGTTTTTTCTCCTAGAATTACATTTGTGTTTTTGCTGTTGAAATTAATACAAACTCCTGTAACTTTTTCAAATGTTTCAAATATTGTTTTTGCAAAGTCAGATAATTTTTCTGAAATTTTGTTATTATTAATAACCAGTGTAACAAGTAATTCCCCGTTATAGGCAGAGTGTCTCATAACAATATGCCGTAAATCGCCTGTGTGTTTTTGCTCGTTGTAGCCTGAAATGTTAAATTCAACGGTTTTATTTCTTATAAAATCAATTACTTTATCGCAAATTTCAGGCTGTATAGGGCAGTATTTGATGTTAACAATTTCATGACTTTGCGGTTTATAGTAGCCTGCTAGAATTTTTTTTGAAACTTTGGTCTGAGATACAGGACACTGTACTTTATGTCTGAATGCTGTTATTTCAGGGCTTGGAATAGGATTATTAACAGGTGTATCAATATTACCTATTGTCCTCATAGCATCTTCAACTATTTGTTTTTTCAAAACTAGCTGGTAATCATAATCTATAAACTGCAGCTGGCATGAACCGCAGACATTGTGCATCGGACAGAAAGGTTTTATTCTATGTGGTGATGGTGTAATAATTTCGATTACTTTTGCGTTTGCAAAATTTTTATTGACTTTCGTAATTTTTATTTTAACTTCATCTTCAGGACATGCTTTTTCAACAAATACAACCTGACCGTTAATTTTTGCAATTCCAGTTCCGAGATTTGATAATTTTTCTATTGTTACAACAAATTCATCATTAATGTTCATAATATTAAAAAAGAGCCCTTTCGGCTCTTATATTAATTAAATGGTGGGCGTTAGAAGACTCGAACTTCTGACATCCTCCTTGTAAGGGAGGCGCTCTACCAACTGAGCTAAACGCCCTTAAAACTTATTTTATTTTGCGATTCTGAAACAAGTTCGGAACTCCCGCATTTCTAAAATTCACTTGGTTCATTAAGAACTGCGGTCGGCTAAACGCCCTTTCGCAAAATTAATATTAACCGAAACAAATTTTATTGTCAACAGTTTATTTTAATGTTTTGGGAACTAAGGCATAATGACATTTTTAAACTATTCTATTGTGTGTTCTGCATGTTCATTATGTTTTTCAAGAAGCTGTTTTTCATATTCCATACGCTGTTTAACTTTTATTTCATGTTTTGTGCCATGATGCGGTTCTTCTCGTTTGTATCTGGCATCTACCCACCATTTGGCAATGTGATAGGCCGGACCACGTCTCACAGGTTTGACCTTTTCTTCTTTTACTTTTTGTTCTTTATGCTTTTTAATTTTTACTGGTTTATCCAGATTATCAATATTTGGTTTTTCAGGCGGAGGAACATCCGTGTAGTCCAGTAAATCCGCTTCGTTAACCGCATAAGTCTCAGGACTGATGTAACCTTCATCAGCCATTACAAACGGCGATACTGATAACATTAATATTAAAATCAAAATATATCTAATCATCTTTCCTCTCTTTTAATAATATGCGCCTCTTGTTATGATATTTTTCCCGTGAGAATCCAGTCCGCCTGTCTTCAGCAATCCGAATTTTGATGCGGCTTCATCAATTTTTGTCTGCCATTTTTGAAAATATTCACCTTCATAAGACTGATAACAGCCTTCATAAAACATAGCTTTATCTTTTCCGTATTTTTTAAAGTGCGCGAATAAATAAGTATAAAATTCAGGGCAATATGCCTTTGTTCTTGCAGGATGTGCAATAGACATAACTCCGCTGTCAAGAGTTGAAATAAATTCAACAGCATCTTCAAAGGAAGAAAAAGGTTCAAGCATTTTCCCGATTGAAGGATGAGCCTGGAGGTATATTTCTCTTGCGGTCATTATTTGTTTTTCTATGTAATCAGGTATTTCAGGCAATTCTTGTCCTGTATATAATTCAAGAGCTTTTTTATAAATTATATAATAAGGTTCTGTTCCGTTTTTGAAAAGGTATTTGAATTTTTTTATGGGCAAGTCATAAGAAAAATCTGCATCAGGAATGTAATAATTCAGCAGAATTTTTCCTGATGTGTATTTTTTCAGCGGGTGGGCAACTTCATCCTGTCCTTTGGCAATCATGATATGGCATTTAGAGGCTTCTTCAATGTTGAAATTATAATCGGGAAGCTCTTCATTTAACTTTTGAATAGTTTCTTTAGCAAGAAGTAACTTCTGTTCCATTTTAGTTTTTAAGAAATTGTTTAATTTTTTATCAGCTGGATTAATTCCGTAAACAAGCAGGTGAATTTGTACAGGTTTTGTCTGTTTCGGAAAATTAATTCCAACTGTTGATATTTCAAGACCAAAGCTAATGTTGACGTTGTTGTATTCATTAATTAGTTTTTCAGCTTCTTTACAGCCGTTAATTGTGTCATGGTCTGTTATTGCAATAAGTAAATCATTAGTTTTTTCGGATAATTTTTTTACATTATCCATTAGCTCGTTAATAGTCATTGTGCCATCCGAGTATTGTGTATGAATATGTAGGTTGGCTTTAAATTCTCCTGACTCAAGATATCTGAAATCGTGCGAATCAAGAATGTTTAAATCTTTTCTTTCACCCGGTTTAAACGAGATATCGGACAAATTTTTGACGCGTTTTATAAAATCTTTTTCATCTACAATTCCCATAATTTATATTTTACACAAAAACAGAGATTGAAACAAAATTTCTAGTCTTACGTCAAGAATATTAAAAGTGTCGTGATAGCTGAAATAAGAAGATGAGGGATTTTTATGGCTGTACCCAAATATTTGGAAGAAGATTTATACAAAGATTTGAAGCCTGAGTATCAGGAGAGTTTAGAATTTATTGATCTGGAAGATGATGATATTGATGAACCAAGAACTTTTAATTCTATATCAAATGATGATGATATTTTGCAAATGTATTTAAAAGATATCGGAAAAATTAAGCTGTTAAATTCACAAGAGGAAAAGGCTCTCGGGAAAGAAATAAAAGAAGGAAAAAAATCGCAGGCTGAAATTGCAAAAAGAAAACTTGTTCAGGCAAACCTGCGTCTGGTTGTAAGCATCGCAAAGAAATACATAGGACAGGGAGTTCTTTTTATGGATCTTGTTCAGGAAGGTTCTTTAGGACTCATAAAGGCTGCGGAGAAATTTGATTATTCAAAGAATTTCAGATTTTCAACGTATGCAACCTGGTGGATAAAGCAGACTATAATAAGAGCTATTTCCAATAATTCGCGAACTATTCGTATCCCTGTTCACATGACGGATAAGATAAGAAAATATAAAAGAGCTTATACAACGCTCTCATTTGAACTCGGACGTGAACCTAATGATTTAGAAGTCGCAGAAAGACTCGGGATAACTTCAAAACAGCTTTTAACAATAAAAAAATCAATAATAAAGGAACCGATAAGCCTTGAAACACCTGTAACTGATGATTTGAATATCGGAGATTACATCGAGGATAAGTCTTACCGTTCACCTGAAATTCAGACTAAGAATAATGCGTTAAAAGGAAGTATTGATGATTTATTTGCAACACTTTCTGAACGTGAAAAAAAGATTATAACCTGCCGTTTCGGGATTAACGGCGAGATGCCAAGGACTCTGGAGCAGTTAGGCGGGATAATGGGGTATTCAAAAGAGAGAATAAGACAATTAGAAGATTCCGCATTATCCAAAATCAGAGAGAGAAAGGAATTACAACATTTTAGAGATTTTATAGATGATTGATTGTCTAAGGATGCACCTGCATCCTTTAATTTTTATCCGACAATTTTTTCATAATTTCTTCAACATTTTTTTGCAGAGTGTCATAATCTTTGTTGTTGTCTATCACAAAATCCCAGTCTTTAATATTATCAAGTCCTGTTTCTGTTATATCTGTTTCGCCTATAAGAGTTCCTCTTGAAGCTCTTGTTTCTCTTGAAGCTTCTACACGGATTGAAATTGCACCTGCTTTTTTAAAGACTTCGTATTCATGCGGAACTCTTACATCTGTTACCATAATATTTCCGTCTTGCTCAATTATTTTTTTTAGCCAGTAATCAGGATCCTGTGCACGTCCCCAGTTACCTAGATTAATTAAATCCTGGCGGTATAGCGGTTTGTTTTTTTCAATTTCTTCGTATGTTAAGCCATTTTTTTCGCCGTAAGTTAATTTTATAATATCCCCCATTGCACATCTTTTGTAACCAGGCATTTGGGCAAGCATAATTTTTGCAACAGTATCTTTGCCGGAATATTGTTTCCCTGAAAATATTATTATTTTATCTGCCATAATTTATCTCCTTGATAACTTAATATTATCATGAAAATATTCCTACTATTTACATCAATATTTTAGTCGGCAAGAGTTTTTCTTATTGTTTGAATTTTAATATCATGTGTATGGCGTTGAAGGTACGGATCTTTTACGCTTTTTTCAAGACTATCAAGCATTTTGAATTTTAAATCAAAGGGGAATTCTTCTTCCGGCACTATTCTGATTTTATGAAGCAGTCTGTCATATATATTATAATCGTCAAGCGCCATCAAGTCTTTAAATTCTGCTTCGATATTGTTGTCTGGAAGAAGATGTACATAGCTTGCTAAATGATCTCTTGATTGCGGCAATGCATATCGTTTTGCAATATCATAAAATTCTTTTATTTTTTCAGGTATTATTTGATCCTTAGGAACATTCATGTCGTCATAAGCTTCAGGTACAGGCTTTCTTGCCAGAAGCGGAATTTCATTCATAAGTATTGTTTGGGTAACTTCATCATTTCTTGACATCAGTTTTTCAAAATAGTTTAATGCATCATTGTGTGGCAGGTATTTGAGAACATAGCCGAGAGCTTGATCTACCATTGGAATATGCATATCTATGCATTTATTTATATAAAAGTTTTTTCTGTCATCCCTGATATGTTTTATAGAAAGAGCAAGTCCTGCTTTTTTTTGAACCTCATCAAAATGATTTTTATCTTCAAAAAGTTTCCACCATTCTATTTCTCTATAATTTTTCGGCGTGCGTTTTATTTTATGAAGAACAGTTCTTGCGGTTTTGCTTCCGTTCTTTATCCTGTTTACAACTCTTACTCCGCCCCAGTCAATACTGTATCCGTTAATTTTGTTATGCCCGTTGTGAGCGAGTTCTTCATCTGTAAGTTTTAGACCTGCTGTATATTCGTTCACCTTTTTTTTGTATGGCGGAGTTTCTAAATCTATATAATTATCAACCATATAGCCTTTATTTATATCTGCAAAGTAGAATTTACCGCGCTGAGTTTGTTCTCCCCATTGATAAAGCCAGTATTCGGCCGTATTTGGTTCGGCGAAATTCCCGTGGCTTTTGTATCTATGCCAGTCAGGACCTCTGTCGGCTACAGTATGGACTTTTAAAATATAATCATCATTGGTTTTATTGTCGTGCACTCCGCGAATTCTAAATGCACTGCCGTAATCGCCTTTCCCTAAAAATTCAAGGTCAATATCTTCATTGGTATTATTTAACTTGTATTTCTCAAAAACACTGCGCAATTTCTCTACTGTTGAATTGCTCCGTCTGTTTTTAAATTCTAAATTTGAACTGTCAGCGCCGCTTCTAAATACTCTGATTTCTTCCGATATTTCTCCAAAAACGTTCATAATTTCTTTGATTGCATTAACTCGTTTTTGATTATCCTTGGGGAGTTTTTCAAAAATTCCGCCCGGAAGCTGCCCTACAATTGTACTTTGTTCTGGACGGCGTTTTTTTATGATATTTAAAATATCTTTTTTACCGTCAGTGTAAATCCTTTTTTTCATAAGTTTTGTAAGACCCGTAAAATTTTGTTGGCTTACATTTTCGGTATTATTTTTATTGTATAGATAATTATTTGTTATAGCAGAAACTTTCATAAAATAATTTAAGCACGGGCAAGTTTATTTTGCACGTTTTTTTTCTTTAAAACTTAATATTTTTAACATAAAATTTGCAATTTTGCTATGTTCGTCATAGCATAGACAAGCACGGTTTTTTTATGTGCGGTTAAGTGTAGTTAATACAATATATGGAATATTATTTATGGCTTTAAATTTTCAGGAACTGGTTTTCAATTTACAAAAATTCTGGTCAGACTACGGATGTATAATTCAACAGCCTTATGATATTGAAAAGGGTGCTTCTACAATGAACCCTGCAACTTTTTTACGTTCATTAGGCCCTGAACCTTGGAATACCGCTATGATTGAACCTTGCAGACGTCCTACTGATGCAAGATACGGAGAAAATCCGAACAGGCTGGGACATTATTTCCAGTTTCAAGTTATCCTCAAGCCGTCTCCGGATAATGCTCAGGAACTTTATTTGAAAAGTCTGGAAGCCATGGGTATTGATTTGAAAGAACACGATGTTAGATTTGTTGAAGATAACTGGGAATCTCCGACTTTAGGCGCCGCAGGTGTAGGCTGGGAAGTTTGGCTTGACGGTATGGAAATAACGCAGTTTACGTATTTTCAACAGGTCGGCGGAGTCGAGGTCAAACCTGTAGCACTTGAATTGACTTACGGGCTTGAACGTATAGCAATGTATCTTCAAAATAAAGAATCTGTTTATGATATTTTATGGAATGATACTTTGAAATACGGCGACATTTATCTGCAAAATGAAATCGAACAATCTAAGTATAATTTTGAAGTGAGTGATGCAAAAGCTTTGTTTACAATGTTTGATTTGTATCAAAAAGAAGTTGATAATTGTATTAATGCAAAGCTTGTTTTGCCTGCTTACGATTACGTTCTGAAATGTTCTCATACATTTAACCTGCTGGATGCAAGAGGCGTAATCAGCAAAGATGAAAGAATTAACTTTATTAACAGAGTCAGAACAATGGCGTCAGCTGTTGCAAGATTATATGTAGCACAGAGAGAAGAAATGGGATTCCCTCTCTGTAAATAACTACAAGGGGCTGACATCTCACCCCGCCCCAACTCTATTTAATGAGTGGGAGAAATGGAGAAAATAAATGGCAGAAAAATTTCACCGTGCGACATTTACTCGCAACTTTTTGAAAACTATCACGAGAATTAAAAATCCTGATGAAATGCTTGCTGATGCTAAATCTGAAGGGTTGGAAAAAACACTTGGCGTATTTGATTTGATTATTCTTGGTGTTGGCGCAATTATCGGATCCGGTATTTTTGCAATTGTAGGTATTGCAGCTGCAGGAAGTGCCGACGGATCAGCTTTAGGGGCAGGGCCTGCTCTTGTTGTGTCAATGGTAATAGCTGCAATTGCGTGTATTTTTTCAGCTTTATGTTATTCTGAATTTGCAACAATGATACCTGTTGCAGGCGGAGCATATACTTATACTTTTGCTACTTTAGGTGAGTTTGCCGCATGGATGGTAGGCTGGGTTTTGATGCTTGAATATGCAATCGGGTTTATTGCAGTTGCCTGCGCGTGGTCAAATCATTTTGTCCAATTTTTAAGCGGGTTTGAAAATGTTCTTCCCGCATGGCTTGCTCATCCGCCTGTATGGCTTGTAAATGACGCTTTCAGTGCAGCAAAAATTGCAGCTACTGATTCATCTGTTCATATTCCGTCTTTGTTTGGACTTCCTGTATGTATAAATTTACCTGCAATTCTGGTTGTTCTTCTTACTACTTTTATTTTAGTCAGAGGAACAAAGGATTCAACTAAAATGGCAGGATTAATGGTATTTATAAAACTTGCTGTTATTGCTTTATTTGTTATTGCGGGAGCATTTTTTGTCAAGCCCGATAACTGGACACCTTTTGCGCCAAATGGCGCAGCAGGAATTTTTGCGGGCGCATTTTTGATATTTTTTGCATATATCGGCTTTGATGCTCTTGCTACAGCTGCAGAAGAATGTAAAAATCCGCAGAAAGATTTGCCAGTAGGAATTATTGGTTCATTAATTATTACAACAATTGTTTATGTTCTTGTAGCACTTGTTTTAACAGGTTTGCAGGATACAAGTTCTTCTGTGCCTATGGGATTTTTAAAAGCCCCGATGGCTTATTGTATGTCATTGTTTAATATGAACTGGGCAGCAGGGTTGATTTCAATCGGGTCGCTTGCGGGCTTAACTTCTGTACTGCTTGTTCTTGAAATGGCAGCTACAAGAATTCTGTATGCAATGAGCAGAGATCATTTTATTTCCCAGAGATTTCAAAAATTACATCCAAAGTTTAAGACTCCTGCACTTTTGACCTGGACTGTAGGAATTCTTGCAGTTGTCGGTATTTTAACATTAAATCTTGATGTAGCTGCGGAACTTTGCAATTACGGTACATTTACTTCATTCATTATAGTTTGTGTTGCTGTTTTGATATTAAGAAAAACAGACCCTGACAGACCCAGGCCATTTAAAGTGCCATTTTCGCCGGTTACTCCTGCATTGGGTATAATTATCTGCGGAGGTTTAATGATTTATAAATCTATGCAGCCTTCAGGTTCCGCATTGTTATTTCCAGTTTGGCTCGGTGTCGGTGCAATAATTTATCTTTTATACGGATTTGTAAGAAACAGACAGAATGAGAATAAAATTCATTACGAAAAAGTAGAACTTAAAAAACAAGAAATGATGAAATAATGGAATTAAAACATATAATATTTAATGCTTTAAAAAAGAAAAGCCCCGATGAATTAATAGCCGTAAGCAAAAAGTCTGAATTGAAAAAGACATTAAATGTGTTTGACCTTATTGTATTAGGCATAGGTGCGGTTGTCGGAACCGGAATTTTTACAATAATCGGTACGGCAATTCAGGGAGGACCTGAAAGCGCCGGTGCAGGGCCTGCTATTATTATATCCATGGTGCTGGCTGCAATTGCGTGTGTTTTTTCTGCGCTGTGTTATTCTGAAATTGCCGCAATGATTCCTGTTGCTGGAAGTGCTTATACTTATACTTATGCTACAATGGGTGAATTTATGGCATGGATGGTCGGTTGGATATTAATGCTGGAGTATGCTATCGGAAATATTACTGTAGCGTGTGCCTGGACAGGGTATTTTGTGCAATTTTTAAAGGGGTTTAAACATGTATTGCCTGATTTTATCGTAAATTTTCCCCTATGGTTAAGAACAGATTACCGGTACATGTTTTCTTATTGCGACAAATTCGGGCTTGATCCTCACACTCAGATGCCGTTTATTTTTGATAAAATCCCTGTGGCTATAAATATTCCCGCTATGGTAATTGTGCTTTTGCTTACAATTTTGTTGATAAAAGGTGTTAAAGAATCAACAAGATTTGCAAGCGTTATGGTCGGCGTAAATATGTTTATGATTTTATCATTTATAGTTGTGGGTGCATTTTATGTTAAGCCTGAAAATTGGATGCCTTTTGCCCCGAACGGGTTTGAGGGCGTATTTATGGGCGCTTTTTTAATATTTTTTGCATATATCGGTTTTGATGCTATTTCCACAACAGCGGAAGAAACCGAAAATCCCCAGAGAGATTTGCCTATTGCAATTCTCGGTACTCTTATAATTTGTACAGTTTTGTATGTGTGTGTAGCACTTGTTTTAACGGGTAATGTGCCTCTCGGACATATTGATGTTCAGGCGCCTATTGCGCATGCCATGAGGGCTATCGGTAAAGATTGGTTTGCAGGTTTAATCTCTATAGGTGCACTTTGCGCATTGACTTCTGTCCTTTTGATTTATCAGCTTGGTACTACAAGAATTTTATATGCAATGAGCAGAGACAGATTTTTGCCCAAATCATTAAGGTTAATTCACAAAAAATACAGAACACCGCATGTACTTACATGGATTTCGGGTATTGTCGTAATTATCTGTGCTTTATTTATGGATTTGAATATTTCTGCGGAACTTTGTAATTTCGGAACTTTTACATCATTTATAATAATCTGTATTGCTGTATTAATATTAAGAAAAACAGATCCAGACAGGCACCGTCCTTTTAAAGTTCCATTTTCGCCGTTATTTCCTGTTCTCGGAATAATAACATGCGGTGGTTTAATGGTTTATTCAATGAAGTTTTTATCAACTTCATCTTTGTATTTCCCGCTGTGGCTTTTGATGGGATTTGCAATTTATGCGGGTTACGGTTATAGGCAGAAACGTCTTGAGGAAAAGATTAAAGCACAAAGACAGCCAAAGGTTAAAGTTGAAATTTAATAAATTTTAATATTTTATTTAAGTAAGCGCAATTTTTTCTTTATTTATTTGTTTATAAAAATATAATTGGAAAAATTATAGGGAAAATTTATGATAGAATCAATAAAAGTAGTAAAGTCTGTTCAAGTGCCTTTTTCGGGGGGGGGGCAATCGAGTGCTAAACCTCAGTTAACACAGGCTCCAGACTCATTTGAATCATCAACAAAGGAGAAAGATAAGAAGCAAAGAAATAAGATTTTATTAGCAGCTGGGGCTGTTTTATCAGCTATAGGAATTGGAGTCTTAATTTATAGAGGAAGAGGCTCAAAAGTTATTGAAGTTGCTGAAAATGGTGCGGACAGTCTTGCTAAAAAGGGCCAGGAAGTAGTTTCACCTCCAAAATCCGTTGAAGTCCCGTCGACAAAACCGGTTGAACAACCGCACACTCCTGAAAAAGCAATTGACACTCCTGTACCCGAAAAGTCGGTTGAACAGCCAGAGCCAAAAGAAGATGTTAAACCTGAGTCTGGCAGTCTTAATGATTTAGAAAAGTTAAAAATAGCTAAACTCAAAAAGGATTATTCTGCTTGTCTTAATAAATATGGTATAGATACAAAAATTGATGATGAGATTTTTGCAGTTATAGATAAAAGATGTGAAGCCGGTCAATATGGAAAAATTATTCAATTAGAGTCAGATTTAAGATGGAACCCTGCTTGTATCTCTGACGATTTGTTAAAATCTGCCAGTGAAACATCAGACCCTCTAAAAAAGGAAGAACTCCTTGTTAAATCATTCAATTTTTTCCCGAAGAAAGGTGCCCGGTCTTATTGGATAGAAAATAGCAAGCCTGAAAAAATTGAAACTTTATATCATGAATTTAGAAATTTATACAAAGAAAATGCTGATTTTAAGTTCTCACAAATTTTTGAAGATACAATTAAACCAAAATTCTTAAATATTTTTGAAAATAAAAAATCAATAAAAGTTTTGAATGAAATATTAGGTTCAAAATGTGATTATGATTTATATGAAAAATTAGCAAAGAAAAGTAAAACTTACGAAAATGTTTGGCATGAAAAAACAGATCCAATGAAAGAATTTAAACTCGAATGTGCTGAACATGATGAAAGACGCAAAAGAAATATTGCATTCTTTTTAAATAAGGCTTTGCCGGATTTAATTAAGGCAGAAACAAATCCTCTTAAAAAAGAAGATTTGCTTATGAAACTTTTGAATACAACAATTGTCGGTGCTAATAATCAGAAAAATATAGTAGAAGCATATGATATTTTGCGTCAGCTGGAAGCATTGCATGCAAAGGGCGGTGCGGAATTTGTTCATAAAGATACAGTTTCAAAGCAACTGAATGAAATGATTGATTCATATTTTTCAAAATTTAAACTGCCTTTGGCATCAGAAAAAGATAAACGAGTTCTGGCAGACATTGTTATAAGCAACACAAATCGCAGATTCTTTTTCTTTACACCTGATAATGTAGAATATTCTCATATTATTGACGGTTTGACAACTGCAGGTAAAAGAACAGGGGATGAAAAATACTACAGAGCAGCCGTTGATTTTGCTATTCAGCAAAATGCGAGAGGAAATGCAGTTAATGTCATTGAAAAAATCAAGACTGATGCTAAAATTAGCAACGCTTTTAAAGTCGAAATGACTACTGTGCAAAATCGTTTGAAATCTGAATTGAAGCAAATGGCTGATGATGCTTCAAAAGTATTTAATGCAAAGCCTTTGAATGAAGCATTTGAAACATTTACGGCAAATTCTGAGGTTAAAAAAGTAATTGCGGAAGCAGGAACAAAATTTAACCTTTCATCTGTAGATGTAATTAACAAGATGAAAGAAGGCGATGGAAAAATAATCAGATTTGTTATGAAAAACTCCATATGGAAGTATGAAAAGGGTGCCTATAAAGATGTTCAGTCGCCGTTTTGGGATGAAGCAATACAGTACTTGTCAAGGGCCGGCGATGTTGTAAAAGACCCAAAAGAAGCGGAGTTTTTACAGAATATCAGACTTCGTGCAATAGGTGCTAAGATTATGTCTTTAAGAAATATATCCCCCGAACAAAAAATGATTTATCATAACATTTTAAAATCAGAAATTATTGATATGTTATATGGAAAAGGTCATGCTAAAGATATTGCAGAAAAAATAAAAATAGATGATGCAGCAATTGAAGATATTGCACGTAGAATTGGTGGTATCGTTTGGGATTTAGAACCTGAAATCACTCTTTATAAAGCTATAAAATGTAATTTGGATGAGCATATTCATCGCTACTCTGATGAAACGAGAGAAATTCTCCGGAAAAAATCAGCAGAAATGAAAGAGAGACTGGGAATAAGGTCAGATGAAGATTTTTACGAAGAATTCAAACGCCGTTTCTTTGGCGGGGGTGGCAAAGCTCCTAAATCAAAACTTTCAAGTAACGATGCAAAGGAAATTTTAAATAAATATCTTCCCCAAGAACAAAAATTAGTAGATGATTTAAAACCTGCAGCTGTAAAATCAGCATACAGACAGCTTGCCGTAAAATATCATCCGGATAAAGCCTCAAACGCAGAAGAGGCAAAGGAATTTGAGAAAATATTTAAAGAAATTTCGGAAGCATACGGCGTTTTAAAATAATAACTACAACAAAGAGCCTGTAAAGGCTCTTTGTGCATAGTAAAAAAATATTAAATTATTCTATTTGCGCTTGTATAAAAAACTTTAGTACGTATAATAAGTATATAAGATTTACTAACTAAGAGAGAAAGGTTATTTTGAGAGGGGTATAATATGATTACACTAGACTATAGGTATTCCGATGAAATGGTTATAGGTCATGAAAACGGCTTAAATCTGCAGGAAGAATTCACAAAATATAAGGATACCATAGCTCATATTATTGCCGATTTGAATAAAAGAAAAGATAAACCGGGACAGTGGCTCCAGTGGATGAATTTAGGATACAGTGAAGAAACCGTCTGGTACGTAAAAGAATATGCCGCTATGGTGCAGGGACGTTTTGATAATATTCTTGTTCTCGGTATCGGCGGATCTGCATTAGGAGGAATTGCTGTTACAGAAGCTCTTTTAAAACCCTATTGGAATTTACTCTCGGAAGAACAAAGAAACGGTCTGCCGAGAATTTTTTTCCTTGATAATATTGACCCTGATACAATTGTCGGTCTTTTGAATATTCTGGATTTGAAAAAAACCCTTGTCAATGTGATTACAAAGTCAGGTTCAACTGCTGAAACAATGTCGCAGTTTATGATTGTAAAAAATATTCTGGAAAAAGAACTTGGCGATGAATACAGATATAATATTGTTTCAACTACTGATAAAAAAACAGGTATATTAAGGCAGATTTCCGAGCAGGAAGGCTATAAAACATTTGTTGTACCGGATGATGTCGGCGGTAGATTTTCTGTATTTTCTGCAGTCGGTCTTTTACCTTTCGCTCTTGTCGGTATTGATATTGACGAAATTATGAATGGTATCAAGGATATGGATCTTGCATTAAAAAATACTGATATATTTGAAAATATTGCTGCACAGAATGCTTTGATTCATTATTTGATGGATACCAAAAAGGGAAAAAATTTATCTGTCTTGATGCCTTATTCCAGCAGATTGAAATATGTCTCGGACTGGTATGTTCAGCTCTGGGCAGAATCTTTGGGTAAAAATAAAGATAAAAACGGGAATGATGTTCATATAGGACCTACTCCTATAAAGGCTCTAGGAGCTACGGATCAGCACTCGCAGATTCAGCTGTATAACGAGGGGCCTAATGATAAGGTTATTAATTTTATAAGAGTTGCAGAATTTGATAATACTCTTGAAATTCCAAATATTTTTGAATACACGGGTATAGGTTATCTCGGCGGGAAAACAATAAATCAGTTGATTAATGCTGAAGCTGATTCGACAAGGGTTGCGCTTTCTGATTATAATCGTCCGACTGTTACAATTACACTTGAAAAAGTTGACGGTTATAATGTCGCTCAGCTTCTTTATATGTTCGAAGTCCAAACAGCGATTGCAGGAGAATTGTATAACATTGATACATTTAACCAGCCTGGAGTAGAGCAGGCGAAAAATTATACTTATGCTTTAATGGGCAGAGTAGGATATGAAGAATCTGCACAGATGTTAAAAGAAAAAATGGCTGTTGTGTAAAATTTTTCTATATAGCAATCAATGATTTCGCAAATTCCATTGATTGCTCGTTAATCTCGCCGCCGGCAAGTTCTGCCAGCGCTTTAATTCTGTTTTCACCGGTCAAAACATATACTTCTACTTTTGTTTCATCATCCTGTGATTTTCTGATATAAAAATGTTTGTCTGCTTTTGAAGCAATGATCGGTTGATGGGTAATCAATATAATTTGATGGTATTTAGAAAGTTCTACAATTTCATCTGCAACACTCTGCGATGCCTTGCCTGAAATCCCTGTATCTATTTCATCAAAAATGACTGTATCTATATTATCGCTCTGCGCAAAAATGGATTTTATTGCAAGCATAACACGTGAAATCTCCCCGCCGGAGGCAACTTTTGCAAGCGGTTTTAAATCTTCTGAAACATTGGTGGAAATCAAAAATTCAACATTATCTAAACCATCTGGACTTAGTTCTTCTTTAGACTGGACAGAAATTTCAAATCTGGCTTTAGGCAGTTCCAGTTTTTCTAATTTCTCTTGAATTAATACGGATAGAACCTGTGCGTAATTTCTTCTGTTTTCGCTGATTTCAGATGCTGTATGATCTAATTCTTTACGTATTTTTTCAATTTCTGCTTCCAATTCTTCTATATTTTGTGTAGAAAATTCTATTGCATTCAATTCTTGCGACAATTTGTCAAAAGTTTCAAGAACTGATTCAAGTGTACCCCCGTATTTTCTTTTCAATTTGTCTAGCAGGAATAACCTCTCCTGAATTTCATTAAGTCTTTCTGTGTCATTTTCAAGATTTTGGCTGTATTCGCGCATTTCAGAACCGGCATCATGAAGTCTTTCAATAGCATCTATCAGATTGCTTTCCAATTCTTCCAGGTTTTTGTCCATAGATGCAGCTTTTGTTATATTTTGTTTAATTTTGCCGAGCGCTTCCATAATTGAACCGTCATCACCGTTTATTGCCCAGTAGGCAGAACCTGTAAGCTCTTTTAATTTCTCGGCGTTTTCAAGAACTTCAAGTTCTGAATTTAATTCTTCGTCTTCTGACGGGCTTTTAATCCCTGCGCTGTCGATTTCGTTTATCTGAAACTGTAGAAATTCTATCTGGCTTTCTGTCATATCGGATGCGTTTTTTAAACTTTCAAGCTTTGATTGAAGATTTTGATATTCCCTGAATTTTTCTTTATAAGCATCGAGTTTTGGTCCGTAAGATTCTTTTGCGTAATTGTCAAGGAGATTGATATGATACTTCGGCTGCATAAAAGCATAGGTTTGGTGCTGGGAATGTATATCAAGAAAATATGATTTTAATTGTCTTATAAATTCCTGATTAACAAGAGTCCCATTTACTCTTGAACGAACACCGTTTTGACTAATCTCTTTTGTCAGAACAATTTCTGTTCCGTTATTATCTACCCCGTTTTCATCAAACAATTCCGTCAAGTCATGTTTGGTATTTTCAATGACAAGTTCAATAACTGCTTTTTCTTTATCATGTTTTATAACATCTTTTGAGACGCGTGGGGCAAAAGCTATATCAATTGCGTTGATAAGAATACTTTTTCCCGCCCCTGTTTCACCGGTGATTACATTCAATCCGGTGTCAAAATTTGCGGTAAGTTCATCAATTAATATATAATCTTTTATCCTGAGCTGTTTTATCATATCTATAGCATAAAACAAGATTTTAATTTGGGCAATAGTTTAAAAAGGGTAATATCCGTAACATAGATTTTTATAAAATTTTACAATTCTTCTTACTGCCTTTGTATCGCATTATTTTAATATCATATAAAGCTTGTAAATAATATTTATATGAATTTGTCAAGCTCTTTTTAGTTCGTATACTCTGAACTCACTCGCTTCCAGCTTATCAAAATGAAGAGTTGAAGTTTCTGTATCAAATGCTGTGGAAACAAATTCATATCCGTCAATATAATATTCTTTTTGTATAGCATAATCCAATGGAAGATTAATTGTTTTGTCAAATACCGGCTTACCCTCCATTATTTCAGAGTAGCTTTTGTTGTTTTCATCGAACATTGTAACACGTTCGTTTGTATATTTGTAATTTGAAACAACAAGATATGCTGTCTTTTCCGGTACTTTTGATATTATCCACGCTGAAAATCCGTCATCGTCCTGCAGTATAATTTGGGCTTCGCCTTCTGTTATTATCGGATTGTTTTTTACAAACATATCTATAGCATTAAATTTTTTGTAAAAATCGTAATGCTTTTCTCTTACCATAGATATTTCTTCACCTATGACTTTTTCAATCCCGCGTTTCGTAAAACTTTCATCTCCGTCAACATACAGCATTGGACGCTGTGCAAATTTTCCGCCAGGCAGGAATTTATACTTAAACCATTTATATAAAGCTCCGTTTTCTCCCAATTGACCGGGATATTGATCTATGCATCTGAATTCTCCGTCCTGATTATTATAAGTTTTCAGGATGGAAAGTTTTTCACCCTTTTTAAAGTTCACATTGTAGTTCGCAAGATGCTGATTATCTTCTGTTATTTTTTCAGGAGTTTTTTCACATTGAGAAACAATATCATTTCCCCATAAAAGGTCAAAATTCATACCTTTATGATATTCTTTTAAAAAATCATCCCATAACATATATTCTGCAAGTGTCCCAAAATACGGTATTTTATTTTTCATCGTTTTGTTTAATTTATTTAGAACTACTCTTGGAGCTCTGTAACTTATCGGACGGCCGTTTTCTTCAGATACTTTATCAACAATGTGATCAATGTGATCGACTCTGAAACCGTCAAAATTGTATTCTTTTTGCAGGTTTACCATATAATTTACAAAGTAATCAATAACCGTATTATTTAAACTGCCGTTTTCAAGATAGCAGAAATAGTAAGGTGTCTGGCAGTCTAGATTAGCAAAATTTGTAACATCTTCGCCTTTGTAATCGTAGTGTTTGAATGTCGGATATCCTCCGCATTCACTCATTTTATCATATACCGGTACGCCTGCAGAACACCATGCGCCTCCGGGAGCAGGCCACAAACCTTCTTTTATTAATTCCTGAATTGCATCAAGCTGTTTTGTAATATCATCTTCCGAAAGTTTTTGGTTTGGCTTAAAATCATGTATTTTGGCAACTATATCTCTTGCGCGCTTGTGTATTTTCCCCTGATTTTCTTTCTGCATCATAACATTTGATAATTTTTTCTTTGCTTCTGTCATCAGGCTGTCAAATGTGTCATAAATATTTTTAAAATGTGAACTTAAATCTCCTGTACTTCCGCTCTGAGAGTCTTTATATATGTTTTTAACAAGTTCGACATCTTCATCATCAAATGACTCGGGCATATTTTTAGCAATTCGGTCGATATTTTCCTCCAGCTCTTTATTTAGTATATTAATATCATACCACCTTGCAATTTCAGGATTTGCAAGTACAGCTTTGGAAAATCTTCCCGTCTGCGGTAATATATCATAAATTACGGGATGCCCGGCGAGCTGTGAGAGTGTAATAAATGCCTGCACCTGCTCTTTAACGTTGAGTCCGGTTATTTTTTCAATATTTTCATCAAAAAGTTTTTCGCTGACTTCTGAGCTTTTAGGTAAATATGCACAGCCGAATTCTCTCGGATGAAAAGGTATGAGATAAATCGTTGTGCTGAATATGTTGTTGTTTAAATTCCCTGCAGGTAGTATCAAAAGCTGACGGAGCCAGTCCATAAATTTACCTGTTTCGGAAGTTTTGTTTCCGTCTCCAAGTCCGGCAAGGTTTATAAGTTTAATGTCATGACCTTCCTTTTGAATCCAAGAAGAATTTTTTACATTATTGCGAGCAAGAACACTTATATTTTCATTTGAAAAGATAAATTTTCCGTCTTTAAAAATTCCGTTATCTCTCCATTTTATTTCAAGACCGAAAAGAATTTCTTCCGGAGAAAGTTCTTCAAGAGCTTTTATATAAGGATATGGCAGGTAACCGTATTTTTTTATCAAATCTGATAATTCTTTTTTCCTATCATCAGATATTTTGTCTGCAGGGTATGCTTTTTTTAAAGCTGAATATATATGATTAATTTTTATTGATTTGTTTTCTTGATTGCTATTCTTATTTCCGAAAAGAAATTCCAACATGTTTTCTACTCCCTTAACTAATGTTATGGATACATTAT